>ERZ1740060.16-NODE-16-length-214056-cov-13.236162_pt1 | contig 214056 bp, 201 predicted proteins | sample MGYA00581743_ERZ1740060 | MGnify/ENA primary metagenome ERZ1740060 (study PRJEB43018, sample SAMN04849235) | marine metagenome | isolation source: floating plastic debris | place: Pacific Ocean | collected 2008-08-27 | study: EMG produced TPA metagenomics...
AATTTATGGGTGTTACCCCGGAGTGGTTAAGCAGAATTAGGTAAACAAGCTGAACATAAATCAAGGTAAAAGTTTGTAAAAGAATGTACTTTCCACATATATTTTTACTTGGTTGAAATAGTAGCCCTTTGTACCGTTGCAGATTTGATACAGTCCTTGCATTAAATACTAGAAGGAAGTAAAATATTATGGAGGTTAATGGGAGTGAAAACGTTAAAAACCCACTCCGTTGCCTTGACTTTGTTTGTGTCTCTCAAGGATTGGCTAAATTTGGGTTACTTGGGCAAAAAATATAGTGGAACAGAAAGATTTGGTCACAAATAAATTTCTATTGGATATTTCCATTCTCCACCTAGAGAATGTATTGGTTATGCCAAGGCGTTGTGATGGATAAATCCAAATTCTAGCTAAACAATCAAAACCGTCAATGACCAGTTTGTAGTTTTAAGAGATTGATGAAATTGGAAACGAAAAGGCATAGTTTCGACCGGAAAAAATATGACCGCGAACTTTTAATGGACTGTGTGTTCTTTTCGGAAGTTGAACGAAAGGTGGTGACGGGGCAACCATTTTGTTATGATTTTCATGGAATCTTCATTCAGAACAGTGGGAAGGCCAAAATCTCCATCGAAAATGAATCCTTTTCTTTGAACAGGGGATGCATTATATTCCTTCGGGCCAACCAAGTTAGGGAATGGGTTGCCGTGACTACCGACTTTTCAGGATATCTCTTGATATTCGAGAATGAGTTTACCGAAACATTTTTTAATGATGACCTCTTCGTCCACCGCTTCCAATTTTTTCAGATCAGCCAGCCGCCCATTCTCCGATGTGAAGACCAGTTGTTTTCTGAATTTGTCGAAAATTGCAAGAGGATTGGTTTAGAATTGAATTATCTCCGTGATGATAGCCATCATTATTTACGATCTCTGTTGTACACTATGCTCATCCGAATGAATCGGATTTATATCGAAGTGTATCGTCTGTCCACAGAGCTCTATCAGGATAGTATTTCCTTGCGGTTTAGAAAGTCCCTGGAAGAAAATATTCGGAGCAAGCAACGGATTGAAGATTACACAGAATTGTTGAAGGTAAGCCGGAGCCAACTCAATAAGGCCCTAAACAAAACTGCAGGAAAGTCAACGGCGGTGGTCATTCGCGACAGGTTGCTTACCGAAGTAAAACGCGACTTACTGTATTCTGACAAAAATATTTCCGACATTGTGTACGAGCTAGGTTTTTCGGACAAATCAAATTTTGTTCGATTTTTTAAAAGACTGACTGGAAACACCCCAAATGAGTTTCGGTCTATTTACCGAAAATGACCATTTATTATCCATATTGACAACTGGCGCGCTTCCTTTTACTTTTTTCTTTGTATCCAACAAAAATAGTCTCGTGGGATTTCGAATTGTCATTATTTCAATAGGTCTTTCATTTATACAAATTGCCTGTAAACAAATAAAAAAGGATGAACAAAGTAGGGCTTTGGCAAAAAGTGATGTATTCTCAACCCAGTTTTGGGCACATCATTATAGCATGGAAATGGATGTCCCCTATGGAGACGACCCAGACCAACGTTTGGATATCTATACCCATGGAAAGTATATTGGGGAACCTAGCTGGTTTACACGAAGTAAAGACAAGAAACCTACCTTGGTGTGGATTCATGGTGGGGGTTGGCGATATGGCAATAAGGAAACTGATGCGTGGTTTTTCACACATTTTTTGGAACGGGGATGGAATGTGGTCAATGTGGAGTATCGCAAGGGTGTGGGAACGGCACCCGATGCGGCGGAAGACGTTCTAACCGTTATGGAATGGATTGGCGACAATGCCGAAACCTATCGATTAGATACCAATACAATCGTGGTTTCGGGTGCCTCGTCCGGGGGCCATTTGGCTCTATTGGCAGGTTTGGTCAACAGTGTGCCCAACAGCCATCCTTCATACGTAGGTAACAAAATACGGATTCATGCCATCGTAAATTGGTATGGAGTGACGGACCTACAAAAAATAGAGACCTACTTAAGCTCATATCTTCCCAATCAAAATTTTGTATCGAATTGGGTGAAAGGCAAAGAAAACATCTCGGAGATTTACAGAAAATACTCTCCCATTTACTACATCACGGAAAACGCACCTTCCATTCTCACGATTCAGGGCGATATGGATACTTTGACCCCATACGACCAAGCTGAACTCCTTCATGAAAAACTGGAAAGCCTCGGTGTTACAAATCAACTATTGACCCTGAAAGGAGGAACACATCTTGGATTCACCGAGGAACAATTCCAACTGATTTTTAAAACCATATTTGCGTTTGTGGGAGATAATCCATGACGGTTCAAATCATGGAAAATGTAACTATAATATAAATCCATTACAGATGACAAGGTACCTTATATTACTTCTTTTACTGCTTTTCAGTACGATTTTCATGGCCCAAGAGGCTCAAAAAAACCCATATTCCTCAATGGAAGATGTTGAAACGCTTTCGGGAATCTTAGGTAGTGCCTATGACGGCATTTCAGGTGAAGCGGGAACTTCCCGTCAACTTGTAGAAATGAGAAAACTGTACGCACCTAATGCCATAATTTTCAAAAACAGTTTAATCAAAGGGAAATCATCGCGGGAAGTTTTGACGTTGGATAAATTCTATGAAGGAATGGGTGATTTAAGGGAATCTGGGTTTTTTGAAGAAGAAATCAACCGAGAGGTAAGAATATTTGGAAATATGGCCCATGTATGGAGTACCTATCAAGTCCGGCATCATAAAAATGGTCCAGTCGTTCGTCGTGGGATCAATAGTATACAACTCCATTTTAAAGATAATAGGTGGTGGATAGTATCTTGGGGTTGGGATGGCGAAAGTGAAGAAAATAGAATTCCTGCCTCCTTCGATTCCTATTAAAGTTTTGCATATATCTGGGATATTTATGACATGAAATGATGAAATTGGACCTGTAAATGGAAGATATTTTGGATAAGGTTCGGGGCGCACTTAAAAACAGGATAGATGAAAATGTGCAGGCGAACGGTCAGAAATTTTCAAAGGAAAAGCTAAAATGCTACGGTGTCAGGACCGCAGTGGTAAGGAATATCGGTAAAACCTTTTTTAAAAGAATCAACTCCAGATCGAAATCCGAAATTTATGATTTATGTGAAGAACTTTGGAGGTCCGGATATTTGGAAGAATCCATTATTGCTTGTAATTGGTCCCATTACCTTCAGAATCAGTTTGAACCGGCTGATTTCATATTATTTCAAAAATGGATCAGCGACTACGTAAGGAATTGGGTCTCTTGCGATGCATTTTGCAATCATACCATGGGCGGGTTTATTGAAATGTATCCAGATAGCGTAAAAAAGCTCAAGGATTTCACCAAGTCGGAAAATCGATGGATGCGTCGTGCCGCTTCCGTGAGTTTAATAGTACCTGCAAGAAAAGGTAAGTTCCTAAAGGATATCTTGGAGATTTCAGATTTGCTTCTTTCGGATAAGGACGACCTGGTGCAAAAAGGGTATGGCTGGATGTTGAAAGTAACCAGTCAATCACATCAACAAGAGGTATTCCACTACATCATGAAAAATAAGTCGGTCATGCCCCGTACAGCTTTGCGATATGCCTTACAGAAAATGCCGAAAGACCTGAAGTCCATTGCGATGGCCAGATAATAGTGTTGTCCTTTTGGTTATTTTTCCAAATGGCTACTGTACCACTCCAACACAATTGTTCAAAGGAACCGGTTCTGGTGCTGACCCCAAGGTTTGACCCAATGAATGGAAGGTCTTTTTTTGATAATTCTTACCCTGTATTTTAAGATATTTTTCGGGGCGTTTGGTTTTTTTGTGCATTTCATCGAAAAAAAGTAGGGTATCATCGATGAAGTGTTGTTAATTATAGGGTGGCCGGGGCCTGAGCTAAACCAATCGGTTGCCTGCCCTAAAACCTCAAAATCATGACTGGAGCCTCAACACCCAACCGCATTTTATCAACCCTATTTTTTTCTTTACTATCGGTTTGTCTTTTTGCCCAGTCCAACTGGTCCAACCCAAACTCTTGGCCTTCAGGAAAGGTTCCTGGAGCGAACCAAAATGTGATTGTTCCCGAGGGAAGAACAATTTTACTGGATGTCCATACGCCTAACTTAGGGAGTCTTGAAATAAATGGTACGTTGCTGTTTGCTGATAAGGATGTTAACCTTACGGCACGTTGGATTATGGTACATGGTCTTTTGCAGATAGGTAGTGAAGAAAATCCATTTAAAAATAACGCGACAATTACCCTTACCGGCCCTCAAGAAGACGTGAATACCATGGGCGGTCGATTTTTAGTCTCTATGGCTGGGGGCCAACTGGAAATACACGGTCAAAGCGCAAAAAAGCTCAGTTGGGCCCAGATTTCCAAAAGTGTTGCCACAGGGGACAATCAAATGCTATTGGATAGAAATCCTATAGGATGGAAATCGGGTGATAAGATAGCGATTGCACCTAGTGGTTTTGATGCTTTTGAGACCGAAGAACTTACAATTACGGGTATTTCGGGTAGAACCGTATCCTTTACGCCTTCTTTGCGTTTTCCCCATTTTGGCGAACTTCAGGAATATGAAGGGAAAATATTGGACGAACGTGCCGAGGTAGGTTTGTTGAACCGAAACATCAAGATACAGGGAGCCGCAGATTCATTCGAAAACAAATTTGGTGGACATATTATGATAATGAACTCTTCAGGTCCCGTTCATATTGAGGGTGTGGAGTTCACGGCTTTAGGACAACCGGGCTTGGAGGCAAGATATAATTTTCACTGGCATTTAGCAGGCGATAGAGAAGGGGACTATCTCAGAAATTCCAGTGTGCACCATAGTTTACAACGTGCCGTTGTGGTTCACCAAACGGACCATGTGCTGGTAGAAAATGTGGTTACATACGATGTCCTAAACCACGCTTTCATTCCTGCGGAGGACGGAAATGAAATAGACAATACCTTCAAAAATAATTTGGCACTGTTAACACGAAATCCGGAAAAAGGGTTCTTTGCATTTCCGAAAGATGGTGGAAAGACCAGTACGCAGGGGGAGCAACGCTCTTCCGGTTTTTGGATGAGAAACCCACATAATAATATTATCGGCAATCACGTTGGGGGCGTTGAAAAAGGAAATGGTTTTTTTCTGGATACCAGAGGTCGGTCCAGAGACTTCAAGGATTTTGATTTACTCCCAAGAAATGTTGTTTTTGACGGGAATGTTGCGCACTCCTGTTCAGTCCCGGGAAATCTTGGAAATGAGGGGGTTTCCAATGTAGCAATGTATGGCAAGGTCGGTTTTGGACACGGAATTTTCATGAATACGTTCCAGAATGGAGAGCTCATGTGGACTTTGAGCAACTACACGGGATATAAAAACATGATGAGCGGGGTGTGGTCGGAGATTACCAATGTTACGCTGGAGAACTTCATTTTGGCGGATAATTCCATCGGATTACTTTCATCTGAATCCCATGTTGAAAACACCTTGGTTATCGGAAAAACTGAAAACACCATTGGCGGCCCTAACCGTAATCTTCGACATGGTGATAAACGTGCAGGATATTATTCCATTGCACAAGGTGGTAGCAAAGAACCTAAATTGACGAATGTCACCTTTATCGATATCAACAAAGATATTGAACCAGATAAGGTAGCCGCTGCCGTTGTGGGCGCGGGGATTCATAAAGAAGAAAATTTCCTTAAAGGAATCAAAGTATTGGGCAACACCAAACCCGTATGGATGTCTACAAGGGGCAATAAAGGTAAAAGTGAAAATTCGTCGTTTCTTTTGGATGAGGACGGCAGTCTTTCCGGATATGATAGACCAGTCCTTATAGCCCATCCGTATTCAGCCTTAAAGCAGGATGCCATCGCCTATCATAAAGAATGGCAAGCCTATATACTGGAAGCGGAAGGGGCTATGCAACTTAGAATTGGGAATATTGGCTTCGACCTTCCGCAAGAAGTATCCCTCATTCGGGACGCGGATAATCTCAGAATCCCAAAAATGCAAAATTCCAAACGCAGGTATTTTAATTTCTTCGGACAACAGAGCTATACGGTAATGGGCCAGTGGGAAATGGAAGACCGGGGCAACAGTATGGAGTTGCGAAGTGTGCTTGGCAAAGAAGGAGAGTGGAGTATTTTCAAGTTTCCCATGCCCTATACGGATACCGAGGTTTTAGGGGAAAATGATTTTTCGATACTCAAGGTGGGTAGCATTGCAGAATTAAACCAGCAAAGTACCAATGCCTATTATTTTAATTCAGATGAAGGAGCCATTTACCTCAAAATGGTAACAGCAGCTGATGGATCGGCCCGTGTGACCATTATACCTAAGGGTCAGAATACGGGAAACAACTTCGGACTCCAAATTGGAAGTGAAGAACAGTTTTTCAGGGATTTGACCGTTTATCCCAACCCACTTACCCCAGATTCCAAATTGGAATATACCCTTTTACAAAATGAGTTTCTTTCCATTGATGTTTATGATGTACTCGGCAGAAATCTGGGCACTGTTTTTTCTGGTAAGCAAGATTCCGGATTCCACAGTATTCCGTTGAACACGATACGACTAAACTCCGGTGTCTATATTTTAAGCATCCGGGTAGGGAGTACATCCATTTCCATTAAAGTCATAAAATCTTAAGGGAACTATGCGTTTTTTTAAACTGGAGAGCGTAAACACCTGTTTCTGGACCCTGTTTTGTCTTCTGGGAATGCATATTGCCCAAGCACAGGTGAACGGAGTGTTCGTTGTGGAAAAAGACCAAGAACATATGTTCAGGGATAGCATTTTGGAGGTCGACCAATTGATTATCAAAGGAACCTTTAAACTGGAAGACACCAAGGACGTCAAGCTTAAGTTTTCCAAACTTTTGATTGATGGTGGAAGATTTGTCGCCGGTTCTTCTGAAAATCCTTTTGGGCATCAGCTTTTGTTGGAGTTTGCATCGGAACTTGCATCGTTTGAAGTGATTAACGGAGGAAACCTTTATGTTTTTGGAGGCACTAGAAACGAGTTTACAACGGAAAATCCTAGGACAGACAAAAATTCCCATCAAGCAGAATACGAAAGCAACATCCATTTTTTTGTTAAAGACACCTCCCAAGGTTATATGGTCTTCAGAAATGCGGGGGATATCCATATTTCCGGAGTACGGTTTTCTGGCTTGGGATCCAATGATAATTCGGCAATTTTGATAGCGGATTTGATTCAGAAAGGTTCGTTTCTAAAACACTGCCTGTTTCGAAAATCGCAAAATACAGATTTAGAGCTTACCAACAGTACCCTTGAAGTTACGGAAAATCTGATTTCTTCCGAAGCCGCCACTTCAATTAAAAGTTATAATTCTGGGGTTGCCTCTCCCTCGGTTTTCAGGAACAACCATATTTATAATATGGCTGGGAAAGGTTCTTATGCCGTACTTTTAGAAAACTCCGGTCATCTATTTGAAAACAATACCGTGCTTGTTGAAAATAACACCAATGGGATTGGAATTCTTTTCAAAGAAAAAGCTGTTGCCCAGCGTATAAGGCCAACCCAGGATTTGAACTTTCACAACAATCATATTATCAACTTATCTAAAAAGAACACCCAGACCACAATAGGTTTGGAGGTTGATCATTTTGACTCCAAAGGCATCCAAAAAAGTAATGGAAATAGTATCGAGAATTTCGAAATAGGAGCAGTTTTAAAAAATCCTGGTTTCCTGGTTTCAAACTACAAGTTTATAGACAATACCATCGGTTGCGTTCCTGGGAAATCCTACCTGGAGCAGGTTCGTTTTGTTATGGAAAATCCGGATTTGGGGAAAAACTCCACAGCAATTTGGGTGACCGACCGTTACAGTGGGTCTGCGCCTAAGATAAACGGGATTACCATTCAAAATTATGACTTGGGTTTTCATTTTGAAGGATTGGTTTCTGCCTCAAACTATTTCAGAGAAATCCAATATGATGAACGTACTCGTCCTATGTTTTTTTCAGCGATAGACGCCAAAACCATCATCCATACCCAGGATGGTTCTCTTATGGGGAGGAAAAACACGACACAAAACAGTCCGAGGCAAAAAACTCAGGGGCATCATGGGCATCATACGGCCAAAGCAAAAATCAATATATGTTCCGGATTTGTTGTTTATCCCAAGCAGTCTTTTTTAAATCATTCGGAAAGTAAAACGCTGGCCGCCAATGATGGGGTGAATTACTCCCCAATCTCAAAGTTTGGAAAACTGACCATCGCCACGGGTATGGGACTGACAGACCCCGTACATGAACATGATGGAGCGTTTGATGGAGTAAAGATTTTGAATAGAAAAGGGACGGTAATCACCTTTAAAGAAAAAACCAATACCTACGAATTAGAAGTGATTGCCGACGAATACTACGAATTGGACTTTGGTAGTTTTGATTTGCCATTCTATGACTATGGATTTGAATGGGAAGCTCCATCAGGAAAAAGCATATATTTAAAATTACCGTATCCACACCCAAGTCCCGTGGCAATGCGCTCCTTCGGAAATCAATTGTATGCTGTGGAAAGTAGGGAGGCTTTAACCGATTCTGAAAATTCATCCTTTTATTGGGACAAGCCGAATGGTACGGTCTATTTAAAAATGGTTGCCCAGAGCAATTTTGAAGAAATGGTCATTTACTCCAATGAGGTGCTTACTGAAATTAATGTTGAAGGCTCCAAAATCCCCTTAACGATAAAGACCGATCCATCGGTGGATAAAATCTATTTTGAATACACGCTTCCAAAACCTGGGTGTTATTCAAAACTGGAGGTCCTTGATTATTACGGAAATGTTGTGGAACGGGTATATCACGGTTTCCTCGACCAGGAAACGAACAGGGCAGAAATCAACTTAAAAAACTATGATTTTAAAAATAATGTATACCGCTATGCACTAACTGTGGGGGATAAAGTACATAGGGGCCCGGTATATATTTATTAATGGCGCATAATCAATCTATTGAGGAATTGGAACATAGATGAACTCTGCCTAATTGTTTTAAACCGGCTTTTTGGGAGGCCATCGCCAAAAATTGATTCTTAAAGCAGCAATTTAGGTTTCAAAACATTGGAAAGAACTACCAATACCAGAAGGGTTGCCACAATAATTAAAAAAGTGGTGGCACCTGATTTTTTATCATTTCCTTTCTGACTGAATGTTTCACTTGAAAAATCGAAATAAGCTGCCTTGTTCACCTCGTGGAACTGATGCCTAAACTGATTTCCTGAGCTGGTAATGGTCAAAAGCCGGGAGGCGTGCTCGTTATATTCGAACCCTGTTGTTTTTATGTCCATTCCTTTAGGATTTTTTTCAAGGCCAGTGACCACAAATTCTCCCGTAAAATGACGACCGCCATATCGCATAAAACGAGGAGAAATATTTAGAATCTCACCGTCAATCTCAAATCGCATCACTGTAACAATGTGCTCCCTCGTGGTATCCAAGAAGCTTTTTGAGTTTAAATTAGCACCTCTTAACTCTGGATTGATTGCGTAAATAGCATCCCGCAAAGAACCTGTTTCTTGTTTAAAACTAAGTATCCAGGTGTTATCCTTGAACTTCAAATGGTATGTTGATACAACCAAGGAGTGTGCGGCGCATCTTTTTGAAAACAAAGCAAAGAACACGATAAACGTTCCGATAAGGATACTTCGCTTGGGGTAACTCATCTCTGAAAGATAGATAGGCATCAATTGTTCGCGAAGTCATTACTGGGGGTCCCCACAAAACACCTGGGAATAGAAGGATACGTATCTGTGATCACATAGATATAGCCCAGTTGTGGGTCGTTATACCCATTACATTCATCCAGGTCTCCAAGGCCGGAAACGTACTCGTAGTCTTGGGTATACGTACCATCGGGACAACCACTTGGTGCCGATATGTCGTCACCACCTCTATCAGAGTTCTTAAGCCTATAACTTGAAGCCAGCTCAGCTACGGCCCCCATTTTGTTACCATATTTGTAATAAATAGGATGACCGTCCGCCGCCCAACCTACCTGCTCAGGGCTCATGCCATTAAGGTTCAATTCGGCTATAAACGATGAAGGAGTTGCATGGGTATGGTATTGACCGCTGGGAAAAACATGGCTGTTGTTACAATCTGTACCCAAATTAATCTCAGAGCTCAAGGCATTTTCGTTCCAGTCCGTATTGTCCTGACCCGTTTCGGTATTCACAAAAAACTCCGCTGCAATTGGCGCCAACACGATACCATTGTAGAGAATTCCAAATCGATATCGGGGACTTCCATTACTCGTCGTCAATGCCGTTGTGGTATTATTTGTACTTGGTGCTGTGGTAATGGTAAATACAAGGTCGATTTCTGTAATCATGTTTGGGTTGCCATTGTTGGGGAATTGTCCAACGTTGTGATTTGGAATGGAATTGGTACTTATGATTCGCTCATTGCCCGACAGTGTTTCTTCATACACGGCATTAATGCCCAAACTGGACTGAATGTCAACGCCACAATTGTTTGGATTCAAATCGATGGAGTAAGTATCGTTCACATTTTGGCAATTGTTTCCCGAACCGGTTGAACCATCCGATTCAGAACTGTTTCCTCCATCAGAATCATCCTCAGCGTTATCAGGAGCATTTTCTGTATTCTGGGGACTACTTTCATCCATTGAAAAAATATTTTCGGTATCCGTGGAACAGCCAAGGGTAAACATCAAGGTGGTAAGGGTAAAAAAAATCGTCAAGTTTTTCATGGGGGTGGTTAAATGGGTTATTGGTTTAAAAACCAAGGAAATACGCAGTAGGTACTTAGATGGTTATAGGCTATAACGATAACCATAACCTATTAATTGTCCATTGAACAAGTCGTCGTTGAAGTTTTTACCTTCATTTCACGACCATTTCCCCATTCTGTAATTTTTTGGAAGAACTGGGCAAACCGCTATTCAACACTAGGAAAAGCGGAAAAGATATCGAATTCCGGGACGAGAACATCTCGTTGGATAGCGACGTTGAACTGGGTCAAAGTGGAAGGGAACTACATGAGAAGATTCAGATTTGGAAAGTTCGAGCAAAAATTATGTTATGTTCTGCAAATGGTTATTCCAAAATTATTTGCCAGTCATTCCAAAAGAATCATTTTTCGTAAATATTAAGTTTTTGAGCGTCAACCTTTTATGAAATTGGCATTCGTTTTTTTGTGCAACGGGTTCAACAATCCATATCCGGTTAATTTAACAGTTTGGATTTGGACACGGGCTCGGTGGTCTCGAAAAGTTTCCTGATACTTTCTCTTTTTTCTTTAGGCGACTCCTTTAGAAACTTTTGATACAAATCAAAAAATCGTACGGGTCTACCTCCATTTTCTTTTGTCCATTGAAGCAGTGTTGCATTAAATCGTTCCTCGCCCAGAGTTCTGGATAGCTGATAAAGTGCTACAGCTCCTTTATGCGCTTCCAGGTACTCGGCTCCATCCGCATATATCAATGCTGGTTCTTGGTTGGGCTCGTCATTTTTCTCAGCAAAATAAAAGTCTTGTTTTTTTTGCAAGACCGATTCCACCGCTTCTTCCCCAAGTTTATTTTTTAATACCTGTAGACCTAAAGTGTGTGGTATAGCCTCGCTGAGCATAGTTGCACCTTGTACATTGGCTAGACGTGTACTGTAATTTATCCACTGTTTCATAATTTGGGTAACGATACTATGAAAGACATATGATTTTTCTGAAATATCTCTGATATCAGCATACCATCCCTCTTTTTCTGAAATGGCTATGGTATTCGGATACGTATAAAACCCATCTTGGTAAAACGGTATTTCCAAAATTCTCAGTTCACTGTAAGGATAGCCCCCCAGCTCTCTCTGGACGAATACTATGCCACTGTGCAGGGCATCTTCGTAAAGTGCTAAATTGAACGGATGTTTCGGAGAATACAGAATAGTGGTTTTTACTTTTCCAGTTTTACCTTCCCGTACGGATAAATTTGAAGAGGCTAGACACCAGTTAAAGCTTTCGGGATTCGCTATAACATATTTGCGATAGGTCCTGCCTTCTTCCTGCCATTCTTCTACCAATTCACCTGGGGCCAAGGGGATTTGACCGGTTACTGTACCAATGGTGACCGTACCCTTTAGCTTGTCGGCATCTGGAGCTAAAAAGTCCTGTGTTAGCGCGACCTCATCGGTGACCTCGGCCATTCTTGAATCCAATCTTGGCAGACCATTGGATGTTCTCTTTCTATTTTCAACCAACTCTTTATCAGCATCATAACCGAGTATAGGCATGAATTCCTTGATGCTGCCAAAGGATCCATTAAATGTCAAGTCAGGTTGGGCGTTAGCACCACCTTCGGTAAAACCCTGGTATTGCTTGGTCGCTTTTATGCTGAGTTTAGCAGCAGTGTTTGGTAGTAGTGCGGGTGTCAATGGATACGCTATCATATTATGCTCATCAGATATCCATGCTACCTTAAGGGGAGTTCCATTATACCTTAATTCTTCAATATTAATATGATGTTGATGCGAAAGATAAAGCGTATCAATAGACGTATTGGTGCTATTGGCGAGGGTAGCATCCGCCTCAAATGATGCTTTGCGTTCTGTGGGATAGTAGTCAAAACGTAAGTCCATCGCTGTATATTTGGGATGTGGTTTCTCACCAATATATCCATATCGTTTTTCATAATCCACTTGTAATCTTTCCTCTTCGGCACTCAAAATAAAGTTCCCCTGAGCTGTTGTATTTTTAACGATGAACGATTGCATGAAGAAAAAGACCAAGAGTGTGCCGAGTGCTGCAAACTTGCCCGGTAAAGAAAGTTGGTTTCCCAAAAATCGCCATTTGCGAAGATAATTTTGGTCGGTTCCCCGTTTCCAAAAATGAATGCCCAATAAGATGAACGTTGTGGCAAGCATGGTCCACATGAAAAAGAACCAACCACCGGAAACCATCCATATACCATAGCCGCTAATTTCTGAATATTCTTCTACCCCGGGCACACCGGCATAATAAAAGCGAACTTGCTCCCCCAAGCCTAATGCAAAGGCGATAACATTTGCAAGCATTATGCCCACACTTATAAAGTGGGTCAGATAACGATTATTGGTAACACCTGCCAGAAAGAACACAAGGGCTATTTCAAGTACAAAGGTCAGCCAACCAAAATTATACCCTAAAAGGTCGTAACCGTACAATCCCATCTCAATAAGATTAACTCCACCCTTAATGACTTGAAAAATGATTCCCAACAACACAAACGTGATGGATAATACCAAAGCCACTCCAGACATGGCTATAAAACGCGATAGTTGTGTGACCCATAGCGGAACGGGAAGGGCATCTATAATCTGGTCAATGTTGACCGTCTTGTCTTTAAAAAAAAGCTCTCCTGACCAAATCATTACCAAAATGATCACAAACACTCCAAAAGAAATTCGGAAGTTGGTCATGGTAAAGGTAAGTGGTTGGGTAGGTCCAATATAATAGGAGGCATTCCATAAGAGATTCTGAAGAATAACCATTAATAGAATAAGTCCCAATATGATTTTAAAAGAGGCGGGCCGCACCACGTTTTTAAACTCTAGGAAAGAGAGCGTCACAAGCTTCTTTAGAAAACTTTTGCCTTGAAATGCGAGTTGGGGTTTTTCAAGTTTTATCTCAATTGGGGCTGCATCTTCCTGGCTTTGGGATGGTACGACTCCTTTCCCTTTGCTTTTTGAATTGCCAAAGAAGCCTTGAAAGCTGAATTTCAGATAAGAAGCACCGATGAGAAACAGCGATAACCCGAACCACAAGGCCCGATTTGCGAGTAGATTTCCGGCCAGGTAAATATATTCTGTATTCTTCTCAACCGTTGTCATACCATCATTTATTTCCTCAACAGCTACAAAACTGAAAGGTTCCAACAGGATAAGCAAAAAACTGATTCCGGAAGAGGCCGATATGCCTTGCATGAGAAGGAATAAAATCAGAAGCAGAAATACGGCGAGATAGCTAACGGTAATCTTTCTTGTAAAAACCAATGCAGCCGTAATCATGGCGGTTATCAAGAGTACGTTGGGCAAGACGAGAATGGCAAATCCATGGAGGAGCTGCCCGATAGGGACTGGACCAAACCTACTCGCATCCCCCATGCCCACATAAGGAACCAAAAACAGCCCGACCACAAGCGCAAATGTTATGAACGCATTATAAAGAAAGGCCGCCAAAAATCGACCCCAAAAAAATTGCTTTTCATTAATGGGCAAAGTGTAGACCCAATGAATGGTCTTGTATTGGATTTCTTTGTAGAAAAAGGTCCCGGTTGTAACAGCAAGCACAACAAGCATCCAAAAGCCCCCGGAAGAAAGAATCCGGTAATTGACAATGGGTGCATTCATTAAAAGGTCCTCACTGGGATAAAAGTCAAAAAACCCTTGGGCGTACCAAAGACTTTGAAAAATGAGCAATGCGTAAAAAACTAAGGTCATCCAATGGAACACCCGTTGTTTCATTTCATGGCGTATTATCTTCAACATCATAGTACCCCTGCTTTTTGTTGATTTTGTATCAAATTAAAGTACACATCCTCAAGGGTAGGTGACTTTCGGTAGAAACCTCCATCCGGCATGTCGTCTGCCACGACGGTAATCATCATCTTTCCCATGTGAAAATGGTTGGCGATAACATCATATTTTTCTTGGTATACTTTTAAGTCTGGGCGTTCGATTTGCTTTTCCCAGATTTTTCCATTCAATGAAGCCTCCACTTCTTCAGGTTTTCCTGTTAGAATGACCTCGCCCTTGCCAATAATGGCCATCTCGTTGCACAAGGTGCTTACATCTTCCACGATATGGGTAGATAATATGACCACATTGTCCTCTCCAAGCTCTGACAACAGATTGTAAAAACGGTTCCGCTCCATGGGATCAAGACCGGCAGTGGGTTCATCCACGATAATGAGCTCAGGGTCGCCCAAGAGTGCCTGCGCAATGCCAAACCGTTGTTTCATTCCTCCAGAATACCCTGCCAATCGTTTTTTTCGCACCCTATACAAATTGACTCTCTGTAAAAGCGCTCCCACTTGGTCTTTGCGCTCGCCTTCTTGCGTAATTCCTTTCATATCCGCGATATGAAGCAAAAGCTCCTCTGCGGTTACATTGGGATACACCCCAAATTCCTGAGGCAGATATCCCAGGACCTTTCTTAGTTCCTCGGGTTGTTTGAGCACATCAATATCATTGAAGGATATAGTGCCCTCATCAGCAGTCTGAAGCGTGGCTAAGGTGCGCATCAAAGTGGACTTTCCGGCACCGTTCTGGCCCAATAGGCCAAACATCCCTTTTCCAATATCAAGCGATACATTTTTTAGTGCTTGTACTCCGTTGGGATAGGTCTTGGATAAATTCTGTATTTCTAGTTTCATAGGATTTGTTGAGCGTGGTATGCCCCATTTTTATGTTCAATTCTTTTACTTGTCAATACATACCTTTATCCCCAAAAACCCATGCATCATCTTGCACTTTTTTACATACTTTTTAGTACAACTTTGGGATTAGGCGGTAGGTCTTCTTTTTATAGTCAAGGTAGTCTTCCCCAAACTGATCTTCCATCATTTGTTCTTCCCTGGCCACCCGAAAAAAATAGAGCAATCCAAAACCGACCATACCAGATAATCCGGCAATATAGTTTTGAAGCAATAAGGGTTGGCATAAACTGGCTATCCAAAGTGCCGAATACATGGGATGTCTAATGTGTTTGTAAATGCCGTGGGTGACCAAGGTATGCTCCTCACGGATTTCAAGACTGACTGACCAATTGCGCCCTAAATCTGCATGGGAACGATAAAAAAGAAGAGCTGCCGGAATTAAAAGCACCGTACCGAGTATATTCAGATATAGGGGAAGTTGGTAATTGGCAAAATTCAACCAAGGACTGAATATGTAAAGCAAAGGGAGTAATGAAACCCCAAGAAAGGTAAGACCCAGCAACCACTTTTCAAGCGTTCCCTTTTGGTCCACATCGATTACATTGGACTTGTTCTGCTTTTCATGGGGTCGTCTTATGATGCCAAGGCTAATGGCGAAAGCCAGATACATGATTTCAAAGATCAAACGGGTCATTGCTGTTGTATTTTCCTGATGCTTTACTGCGATAATGGCGTTTTATACAATGGTTATTCCGGATTTGTCAAAATTTGGTGGTTATTGTGAGGCCGTAGGTCTGCGGTAGGGCAAATGCTGCCGTAGCCAAACCTCCACTTCCAAAACCATAACTGAAATACGTCTCGTCGGTGATGTTCTTTCCCCATACAAATACATCCAGATTTTTGGAGGTCATTCCCAGGCGACCGTTGAGCACCCCATAAGCTTCCTGATTTACGGCATCTGTATTGGCAAAGTCAAAGAAAACGTCGGTCTGGTAATTGTAATCCAAGTTGCCCTCCAAGTTTATTTTCTTGTTCAACGGTAAAATGTAATTCATATTAAGGTTCCCGTTGAACTCAGGAGAGTAGGGGAGCTCCCGCCCTGAAAAATCCAACTCTTGTCCGGTAAAAAAGTCTATGGGATTGTATTCCAGTACCTCCGTGTTCAAATATCCTAGGTTCAGGTTAATGCCCAACCCACGAGTGACAGCCCACTGGCTTTCGAATTCCAGGCCAAAGTTTCTGGATTTTCCGATATTTTCGTTTCCAACTATAAAATTCTCTAGACTTATCAAGGTAAACACCTGTTGATCGGTATAGTTGACCACAAAACCGGTAAGGTTTAATTTTAAGCGGTTATCAAGCAGGGTGGTCTTTATCCCTAATTCATAGTTTACCGTGTTTTCCGGATCAAATGGGGCATCTGCAGGATCACTGACCAGGGTATTTACACCACCAGGCCTAAAACCTCGGGCAACGTTCACAAAAAGGAATACGTTGTCATTTGCTTGGTAGCTTAAAGATACTTTTGGTGAGAAGGCATCAAACTCCGCGCTTTGCGAAAAGGCCGATTCGGGGAGTGCGGGAGTGGAAAAAGAACGCTCCAAACTGGAGTTGTTTTCCTCATAATCAAAACGCAGTCCCCCGGTCAATGTAAATTTATCCGTTATGTCATAAGAAACTTGACCATACACAGCGACTCCTCTTTGTTCAATAACCGTTTCGTCAAAGCGATTGAACGGAAGCAATGGCGCAATGTCTGGGTTGGCAATACCTCCATCGGTGCCATTTTCAAAGGTTTCAAACCGGTCATCGTTATTTAGATAGAGAAAAATTCCCGAAGTCCAATTAAAATTACCTTGCGATGTAGATTGCAAACGCAGTTCCTGGGCTACGGTCTGGTAGGTCAATTCTGTACCTCCGGCTTGTAGGTCCAAAGGTGTATAATCAAACTCATCAAACCTTTCTGTATCCGTAATTTGATAAGAAGTCGTGGAATTCAGGGAAAAGGTTTTAAAATCATAATTCAAACTAAGGGCTATATTCTGTGTAAACGCATTCCGAAACACCATTTCATTGAAATTGACTTTGAAAGGACTGTTTTCAAGGATACTTTGCAACGGATTTTGTTCAGAAATCAAGACAAAGGCAGAGGCCTGTGATTCTCGCCGCTGAAGACTATAGAGTAAGGAAAGGTCCAGTTTTTCGTTGGCATAGTATTTCATCCTAAAATTGGCGTCAATGGCCTCCCTATTTTGAAGTTCCTCCCCGTTAAAGGTGTTTGTTACAAATCCGTCGCGGTCTAGAATGTTGGCATTGGCCCTAAAAAACAGCTTGTCTTTTACAACGGGTGTACTCAAGCCAAAACCGAACTCTTTTGAATCAAGGTTGCCAAAACCTACAGTGCCATAGCCGGTAATCTGGTTTGAAGGACTTTTGGACGTTATTTTGATGACCCCAGCAAGGGCATTTCTACCGTACAAGGTTCCCTGGGGTCCCCGCAATACTTCAATTTGATCGACGTCGCTTAAGTTAATAGGGAAGTTGATGGTGGAAAAATAAGGAACGCCATCTAGGTAAAGACCAATCGCGGGATTGGTGTCCACGGTAGTGATACCCCGGCTCGCAATTAAGGTGAAGGCACCAATTCCCCCATCATCATAGGTTCGGAAGTTTGGGGCGATGCTGTTGAGTTCGGTAAATTGTTTAATCTGCAATTGTTCCACTTGCTTCGTCCCTATGGCCGAAACGGATGCCGCTGTTTTCTGTATATCCTGTAAACGACGATTGGCAGTGACCACCACCTCACCCAACTGGTCCGAAGTCTGTGAAAGCGTGAAATCAAAAGAGGTATCGCTGGGGACATTTATTTGTCGGGTAACCGGCCGGTAGCCCAAATAACTTATTCGTATAAAGTACGGTCCCTCGTTCAAACCTTGAATTGTAAATTTACCTTCAACGTCTGAGGAAGCTCCTTTTGAAGACTCCAAAAGTAGAATATTGGCCCCAAGTATGGGATTCCCGTCAACATCTGTAACCGTACCTTGAATCACAGCATCTTGGGCATTCAACCCAATTACTGTGAGGAATAATGAAAAAACAATGAAGTATTTGTGGTGCATGGTGGTAGAAAAGTTGGTATTATCTGGAATAATTATAAATTAGAGTCCGGGCAAATGTAATCGTGGGCCGCAAAAAATCACATGCGCAAAACGTAATAAAAACTATGTGAAACGTAATTTATGAGAACAAGGATATACAGCTCAGAAATGAACGAAATGATTATTGAGGCGAAGTATCCAGAAATGTTTTGTGATTCTTCCAAAATCATTACGGAAAGAAAGTATTCCGTTGACCTCTTTATTGGCAAAGGTCAATGTAATGAAGTGTTTTTCGATAATATGTATATCGGTTATGGGGAATTTCAACTTCTGAAGGACACCGACTTTTATTATGAAAGTGAATCGGAGTCGGTAGAGATGACTTTTTTATTGGATGGTTATATGGAAACGGCTTCTTCAACTTTTGAAAATCATTTTCTGATGAAAAAGGGTTGTTATAATATCGTGTATACCAAAAACTTCAGAGGCTCGCAGACCTCATATGCCAAACGGGCGTCCAAGGTTTTGAAAATCAATTTGAGCCCGGCCTTGTTTTTAAAATACATCCCTGAAGGAAACAAAACTTATGAGAAGATGGAAGCTTGTATCGGACGAGGAAAAAATCATCTCTTATTCGAAGCCGGATTCACAATTACCTCACAAATGTATTCTTTAATAGCAGATATTTTGGGATGTTACCGGAAAGGACTCTACAAGAAAATGTATCTTGAATCAAAGGTCATCGAACTCCTGATGTTACAAATGGAACAGTTACAACCCGAAATCTTTTCTGATAGTTTAAGTTTAAAAAAACATCATGTGGAAAAAATCTACCATGTTAAAGAGCTTTTGGAAAGCGACGTCAAAAGTATTATGAGCCTTACTGAACTGGCCAAAAAAGTGGGCTCTAATACATGCACTTTAAAAAAGGGGTTCAAAGAGATTTTCGGAACGTCAATATATAACTATTGGAAAGTTTTGCGTCTACAGGAAGCCAAGATGATACTTTGCAATGAACAGATAACAGTTAAGGAGGTTTCAAGAAGAATAGGATACCGTAGTCCTGAAAATTTTACATCAGCATTCAAAAAACAATTTGGCGTTTCACCTAGTCGAATTAAAAACTGAATTGGAGTTCTCCTTAGTTATCCACTACATCCTTTTAATTCACGAGTGCACTATTTAAAAACGAAAGTTTAGGGTAGGGTGTAAAGCCCATGAAAGCTTTATAAATCCCACTATGTCAAATACATCTGAATAAGCCCATAATCCAGAAATATTGTTTCTCCGGTATCCCTATCAAGTTTAACAATTTGACAGTAAAAACTTAACAGATTAAAAGGTCTAAAATCGTAAATTGTAGGAAAATACCCATTATGAGAGCTAAATTATTTCTATTTTTCTTGGGATTGGTCTGTTTGAGCTGCTCAACAGAGACCGCGCTGGAAGAATCCAGCAATGACCTCAATTTTGTAACAGCTTTATCTGGTGGAAATTGTATTAACAACTTTATCAACCCGCTCTGGCTCAGTGAACCGGGAAGTTGTTTAGTTGAATCGAGAAATCAATGGGGGAACCCTATTTTTACCACGGAAACTAAAATCAGTGGCTATGTAAGCAGTAGTGTTTTGGTGAATCATAGTCGGACGGTAACCGTAATGTACAGTTACACGGACAAGGATTCTCCAAACTTGGAGGAGATACTGGACATAGAAGATTTTGTAATACCGGCCAACAAAAGAACTTCTGCCACAAGACCAGTTCTTAGAGATGTCCGGTTTAAAGCTGTCGGTACCGTTCGGCTCAGCATACTTGAAGTAGAGGCTAATGGAGCGCCTACTGGTTGTTATGTGGGTAGGGAATTTACGATAGATTTTGCCAATTGTCAAAAAGAACCAAATCCTCCTCCAAAACTCGAATTGCCCAAGTTGTAACGCAATGGATTCAGAACCATACGGCCTCTACCTAGCCGATACAATCCAACAATAGGTTCTTGATGCCATTATCATTCAATAACAATCACGAGCCAGAGTGTTACGATGATGGATTCTTAACGGCTTAAATCAAAGTAAATACCTAATTTTCGTCAACTACACTGGAAACTTGGCCGTATCTCAAAAAATAGGGCTAAGTTTCTTTTTTTGATTCGACCAGAAGAAATCCCGAAAGGAAACCACCGCACTTATAAGATTAGAAAATACTTCCCATTTTTAGGTTTTGGAAATTGTCCTACCAACCGCAATGGACTTCGATCAAAAAACAGGTTTAACGATTAGCGGAAAAACCTGAATTTTTTTGTTGGTATATCTAGTACCAGAATAGTAAATTTAAGGAGTTAAGGATTAACCAGACCAGGAATGACATGGTTGAACTAGACTATTGAAAGAATCAAAAAAATGGAAAGAAACAATCTTAAATATACACTTCGGGAAATAGTAATTGTAATAATCGGGATAACCATCGCCTTTAGTATCAACAAATGTTCTGATAATATAAAAAACAAACGTTTGCGAAAAGAGTACATGTTAAACTTGAAGAGCGATATCACTTTGGATAAGGAACAACTGGAAAAGCACAGTCTGGAAATTGAAAAAAAAATCAATATCTGCAACCAAATGATAGCGTTGTTGGGGAATAGTTCCGAAGAAAACCTGGAGTTGTTTGGGATGACTTTTGAACTGTTACAATACGAGTCGTTCAATCCTGAAAACATTACCTACAGAACCTTGATCAATTCGGGAGATTTAAAATTACTGGACGATTTTGAGCTCAAGACCGCCATTCAGCGACATTATGCAAATTATGAAGCCGTTCAGGACATTTATTTAAAACACAGAAGCTTAATACGGGATTATTTGGGAAACTATATGATAAACTATGCCGACTATGATGAGTTTGCTAAGGGCAAGCTTCCTTTTCTGGATAAGTCAAGGTTGAAGAACATTATCCGGGCGTTGACCACCACTTTGAATGAAAAAAAAGAGGCGGCGCAAGTTGGACTTGATAGTTGTAATGAGCTTTTGTCCGTTCTTGAACCTTCCTAATACAGGGAAAAATTAAGGATTACCATGAAATGTTACTCCTGATAGTTTTTCGAATCCAGCAAAACCAGTACGTGTAATTCAAGATTTGACCCAAAACATGGTTCCCTGGTTCTCCATTAGATGTAGTTATCCTCTTGAACTTATTACATGCATTACATTGGAAAACTAAAATGGTTACAAACCCAAGGCACGCTACATTCGTAAGGACCTTTTGAATTCAGAAGGGGTACTGCCCGTTTTCGATTTGAACAGTTTACTGAAGGATTGTGGATATTCAAAACCCAGTTCATAAGCGATGTCACTTATTGACATCTCACCGATACTTAGTCTTTCTTTGGCCTTTTCAACAATCTTGTCCTGTATGAATTGTTGTGTGCTTTTACCTGTCAGTACCTTTAGAAGACCACTCAGGTAATTGGGCGATACGTTTAGCGCATCTGCAACATCCTTTACCGAAGGTGGATAACCGTTTTTCAAGTTTTCATCATTAAAATGACAGTTCAACAGTTCTTCCAATCTAACCAGTACACTATGGTTTTCCTTTTCCCTGGTGAGGAATTGCCTATGGTAAAACCTGTCCGCATAGTTCAACAAGGTTGCTATTTGGGAAACAATGACGGGCCTGCTGAACTTATCCATATGGGCCAGATGTTCTTCACGGATATTTTGAAATATCCCATCCATCGTTTTTTTCTCCTTTTCAGATACGTGAAGGGCTTCATTTACGGCATAGCCGAAATAGTCGAATTTCTTAATACGCTTCATCAAGGGTTCGTTCCAAAGAAAATCAGGATGGACCAGTAACAACCACCCGGAATGCGTAAGCCTGTTTTTCGCTTGAATGGAATACACTTGGTTCGGTGCAATGAATATCATACTACCCTCATCGAAATCGTATTCTCGCTGCCCGTAGTACATCGAGGCGTTCACGTTGGTCTTCAATGCAACGGCATAAAAGTCTTGTATGATATGTGCTGGTTCGTATGTATTGAGACCGATTATATCTTCTATCCTAAACACGCTCACTAGTGGGTGTGCCGGTTTGGCCAAACCCCTGAGTTCATGGTACTGCTTAATGGATCTTATCCTGAACGGTTCCATTTTTAGTTGTTTTTTTACAATGTACTGGTACTATCCTCGAAATGCAAACCATCATGGCAGATTCCCATAGACCGAAAAACTGCGCCTTAAACAAGACCAATCAGGAATTTTCGTAGGCCCGCGCAAAGTCCTCTGCAAATTCCCTCAACTTGACCTTCCCTAATGTCTTTGGCCTGTTCACCTTATAGTCCTCATAAAGCAGTCCGTTTCTAATGGCGGCGTACATCTCTGTCATTTCCGCTGCAATCTTGGGCTGCATGCCGATGTTTTCCAAACTGTCCTGTAATTGTTCATCGGTTAGCATCACCCATTTAAGGTCAGGCTTGCCTATTGCACTGCCCAGGATGCTTGCCACTTCTTGATAGGTCAATTCCTCACTGGCCACATAACGCACCTTTCGTCCACCTGGATGTGCTTCCAGTTCTTCCACTACACTCGTTGCAATATCTTCCGGGGACACCCACACATTCACATTGTCCGCCGCGAGATTGCTGCCAATAATACCTTGGTGCTTGATAAGTGGGATGAACTGGTAGAGATTGTAGTAGATTTCTACCGGACGCACATGAGTGATTCCAATATGGTTTGGTAGTCCATCCAGGGCGCGTTCTACATGATAAGTACCTTTAAGAATGCCATTTCCCTCATTTAGATGGGCACCGATGCTACTTAAATTGACCACATGGTCGACCGTTGTGTTTTCCAAGGCCTTTGCAAAACTGTTCCCAAGATTTTTAAAGTATCCCAGCAAGTCAAGTTGATGGTCAAAATAATTGGCAGGGGGTACCATGGTGTATACCGCATCTGCCCCTTTAAAAGTAGATTTTAAAAAGTCGGTATCCCGTATCTGTCCAATTGCGGGTATTGCTCCGAGCGATTTGATGTCGTTTGCCCTGTTCGAATTGCTGCTGATTACGGTGACGCTATGGCCCAATGCAACTAGTTTTCTTGTTAAGGGTTTTCCAATGCGGCCCAATGAACCGGAAAGTGTTATTTTCTTCTTCAAAACGATTGATTTTTATTTGTCATATTTAAAATGTAGTGCGTTTATTGACCGTGCCCAACAGCTAATTGCCATCGGTCCCGGGACCAGAGTCATCAGGAAAACCTGTTTCAATGGGCCCATCGAACATCACATACGCCGTGCATCTTCGCGATAGGCAGTTTGCGGCGTGCAGTTCATCCTTAGGTTGATAAATGTATGAACCAGGTACAAGGATAGGGGCATTCTCCTCGCTGCCAGTTTCATCCCAATGCTTCATGGTACCTTCTATGAGCCAAAGATGATATCCATAGGTATGATTATGGAGTCTACCACTTCCTGAATAGTTCTGGGAATATCTGAATAGGGTGAGGGATGGTCCTTTTTCTGGGTCTCCTTCTAAAATGTGCAATTGGGGTCCCTTGGGACTAAATTCATGAAGAGGGTGGAATTTTCGTTCCAATGCGTCGTTAAAGGGCATGATGACCAAATTTGAACTATTTGGCTTGTGCCAGGGATTCCGTTCTTTATGCTGTGCAGATACACGCTCGACCGGCAAACTAAAAATGATCGCTGCCAAAAGGAAATAGTTCATTTTGTAAGGTTTTGATAGCTGCAAGAACACACAAGGGGATGGGACCTTTCCCATATTTAAAGTACTTCCCGTCGCTAATTGCATTTTCAATGCTTTTAAATTCTGAATCATACCGCAAAGCTCACCAAGAAAAGAACACCGCTAGTGTCCAAATATGCTTTTGTTGTGTTCAAATGTCAGCATACTTTGGCTGGGGAACACTTTCCACACAAACCGATACGCTTATCTTGAGTGAAGAAAGACAGATTGATTTTACAGAAGCATCTCGATGAGTTCAGATAACTCTTTCCGTTGTTCAAAGCCATCTTCGGCCAACTTAGAGGGGTCTTTAAGTCCAACCCTTTAAATCTAAAACAGATCAAATCAACGTGGTTTTGGGCTAAAATTCATACTTTACTTCGTAGTTTAAGAATTAAGATGTTATCAAACCACAAGTATTTTCAATGGTACTATTCCAATAAAAACAAGCATGCGCTGTTCAATATTGGAACAACATTGTTTATCTGGATTTTCCTCTTTATCGCCAAACCTTTTGGAATAGGTTCCAACAATGTCCCTTCTGAATTCTTGGTCGGTCTCTATTTGATGCTCTTCGCCATTACCTGGACGGCGATTAGCTATTTTACCGATTTTTCTATTCGAATTCTGGAAAGTTTAAAGTTTAGGTACAATCCAATAACAGGGCTTTATCAATTTCTGATTAAAATAGTTCTATTGGTGCATTCAATCCTCATAATACGATTGATGCTATGCAATTGGTCATGTATTGACCATTACGAATATGTTGAGATTTGGTTCGCTGTAGGTTTAATGATTGGCATTAGTTATCTGATATATACTTTGCACGCCAAACATTTGTATTTTAAAAGCATAGTGGATAAAAGCAATGATGACAGCTTACTTGTACTTAATTCATCAGGAAAGTATCAATTCAAAAAACCCATTGACACTATCGTTTATTTAAAATCAGAAGACAACTATATCAAAATAGTCTATTTGGATGAGAACCAAATCCTTAAATCAGAATTGGTACGATTAACACTGGCCTCAGCCGAAAAACAACTTTTATCCTACACTCAATTTTCTCGTATCCATCGATCGTACATCGTAAATTTAAAATTCTTAAAAGCCCGTAGGGTGAACGATTCCATGACGCTCAATCTCGAACCAGATTCCATAAAATTGCCTGTTTCCAGAACGTTTAAAAAGGCACTGATGGATAAGATAGGGTATAACGTTGGCCACAAATAAGAGGTCAGTTACCACATTTTAGTTTATTTAAAAAATTCTACTACTTAAGTTATATACTTTGAGACATATTTAAAGACCAATCTTTAAAAGGTTTTTGACTAATTGTGTAAAATGCAATAGCGATGTTCTCTTCCAGTGCCATTAAAAATTACAATACCGAGTATGTTGGAGCGATTGCCGGTATTCTTTCAATTCTGTTCTATCTCAGCGCAGCGGTATTTTCATTTTTACCGGATTTTATCAGCCGTCTGCTCGCCTTTTCATTTCCCTTGCTCTGGATTATTTCCTTTTTAGGACTTTACAAATTTCTTTCTAAAGATTATTTGGGAACTTCACTTCAAGTAGCATTTTTATTTGGGATTATCGGTGGGGCAATTGCTTGTACATTTCTAGTTATTCAACAAGCAAATTTAATTTGGTACCAAGAGTCCCTAAACACCGCTCAAACGGAGGAGGCAAAACAAATGGCAAAAACAATCTTTTTAGGAATTAACAGGATTCAATGTGCCATGGACGTAGCCTTTGATATTTTCATTACGCTTTCCTGGATTCTATTTGGATTAAATATTGCAAGGAGCAAAAATTTCAAGCCGGTCCTCGGTTATGCTGGAAGCTTTATCGCTTTTGGACTTTTGGTTTTAAACGTATATACCTTTCCGGATGCTCCCGCGGAAAAAGGATTATTTGACCTTGGTCCTTTTTTGGGAATCTGGGCATTGGTCTTTTACACTTTTTTCTTTTTTAAAGTAAGGGTACTTTCACAGAATTGGTCTTCCGATAAGTAACTTGGAACAAAAAGTAAAATATACATTACATTAGAATTGAAAATGATTATTTACAATGTACTGTTATTCCGGAGTTTTAAAAACAGTGCGATATTCAAATCCTTTTTCAAAAACAAGGAGCGCTGCTATCCTTATCCTTGCTATTAGGCGACGTCAGAAATAGAATTAAACGATAAAATGCGTTTTACGTGCGCCGCTTCTCGTAAATTACTTTGGTTAGTGCTATATTTAAGAAGGCAGAGGTTTAAAAAACCATTGTTCAATTCGTGCGATTATGCTCCCTAAACCCATCAAACCAACAAATCCAGGTATTCACAAGATTTCAAAAACCCAAGTTAAAATATATCTTTTCGGGGTATTGTTGCTTACTGTTTTGCAGGTAAAGGCCTTTAATCCCATTCAGGAATTAGAGAGTATTGAGATTTTGAAAAAAGAAACGCCGTATTATCCTTTCGACCTGGTATACAGTTATCGGGATTCAACTCAAAGAATGAGTTTTCAAGAGATTACCAAAGTTCACTTTACAAATAACCACACGGACCCTAAAACGGGTAAAGGATTCTATTGGTATAAATTTTTGATAACTCCAAAAGTCAAGACACGCAACATGACCGTTTCGTCAATTCACAGTGACCGTTCCGATTTATATGTTCCCTATCAGGATGGCTATAAAAAATATTCGGCAGGATTATTGGAGCAGAATTCTGAACCTATTGTCGATAGTCAATACGAAGCTGGATTGTTTTTCTTCCCCACGGATTCCATTGATTTTTCAAAACCCTTTTATATGGTGAAGAAAACCATATCCAGTAAAGGAGTCTTTAGCAGGACAAAGGGACCCGAAGTTGGATTCACGGACGATGAAAACATAGCCAAGGTCTTGGGTCTTTATGAATCACATAACATCAAACGGTCTTTTTACATGGGAATATTTCTCATTTCCAGTATATTGTTTTTAGTTGGTTTTTTTGTTACAAAAGATAAAAGCTTTCTCACCTATTGCCTCTACCTCCTTTTTACTTTTGCGATTTTCGCTATTGACCTCCCTTTGCTGTATAATTTTCTCAACAGCATAAATCCTATACTCTATCATTTTGTGAAAAAGGCTTCAACCATATTGGCCTCCATGACCTATTTGTATTTTGCGATAAATCTTTTAGGGGTAGAGAACACTTTGCCGGTGCTGTATAAGATCAGCAGGCTGGTCATCCTGTCTATTTTGTTCTTTTTGGCTGGTTTTATAATCGTACTTATCGCTAATCCATATAATGAATATACCATTCCGGTTTATCAATGGTTCAGAAACGTTTTTGGAGCAGTTACGCTATTGTTCTTCATCATTATTGCTTTTAAAAATGGGAAAAACAAGGTGAACGCCATTGTTCTTTTAGGGAGTTTTTTGTTGATTTTGGGTAACATTTTGACCATCGTTTACGATAACATGTATTACTTTTTAAACACAGTTTCTGTGGAGACCTTAATTTTTTGGGGATTGATAAGCTATAAAAACAAAGTGAACCAACAAAAAAGCGTTTCCCTACAATACGAGTTGGAAAGTGAACGACAATTACGGGAAGAGCTACGAAAATTGGATTTGGCCAAATCCAATTTCTTTGCCAACATTTCCCATGAATTGAGAACACCATTGACACTGATAGCCACTCCCATTCAAGAAAAATTAGAGCAAAAAAATCTTTCTGATAAAGAACGCGATGAATATGAACTTATCCTGAGAAATAATAAGCGCCTTGCCAACTTGGTGGATCAATTATTGGACCTCTCGAAGCTCGAGTCGGGAAATCTCAGTTTAAAAATTAGCAAAATCCCCACGCGTCGTTTTCTGGAAACCCAAATTGAGCCTTATAACTACTTGGCCAAAATGAAAGGACTGGGTTTTGAGGTCGATATGGAGGTTATGAAGGAAGAATTTTGGATAGATATTGAAGCCATTCAGAAAATACTTTCCAATCTTTTTTCAAACGCCATTAAATATTCTAAGTATCCCGGAAGGGTTAAGGGCTACTTCAAGGTTTCTTCTGAAGAATTTATCATACGAATAAAAAATACGTCAGACCCGCTCACCCAAGTTCAAAAGGACCAGCTTTTCAACAGATTCTACCAAACGGATGAATTTATGGAGGGAGCAGGGATTGGACTGGCCTTGGTAAAGGAATTGGTACAATTGCACAGAGGCCGGGTTGCCGTAGAAAACGAGGATGGTTTTGTTGTGTTCAACGTACAGCTCCCTTGTAATAAATCAAGTTTTCAACCGAACGAGATACACGAGGAAATCAAGTGGACGCCTGCGTCTCAACCAGTAGAAATAACCTCTGATTCAGGTATTGCTCTACAAAATCAATCCCTTGAAGATGACTCGCTGCCATTGCTTCTTATTGTGGAAGACAACAACGACCTTCAGTCGGTCTTGCAAGACACTTTTAAAAATGAATATCGAATCACAGTAGCAACCAATGGTGAGGAAGGTTTTCAAAAAGCTATAGAACAAATCCCGGACCTTATTCTTTCGGATGTGATGATGCCGGGAAAAAATGGGATTGAAATGACCAATGGGCTTAAACAGAATGAATTGACCAGTCATGTGCCCATTATCCTGTTGACCGCCAAAGCGGGTGATGAAAATGAATTGATAGGAGTAGAGAGCGGTGCAGATGATTATATTACAAAGCCATTCAATAACACGCTGTTGAAATCCAAAATGGCCAACTTGCTCAATATCCGAAAGAAAATGCGTGAACGCTACAGTCAAGAGGTCGTCTTAAAACCAAAGGACATTGCCGTGTCCCCTCCTGATGAGATACTGCTAGAGCGTATTCAGTCCGTGTTGGACGTCTATTTAACGGAATCTTCGTTCTCCACCGAGGACTTCGCCATACAGCTAGGCTTTAGCCGTATGCAATTGCATCGAAAACTAAAGGCCCTAACAGGGCTCTCCGCAACGGAGTTCCTCAGGTCCCAAAGATTGAAATTGGCCGCCCAACTTCTCGAAAAATCAGATGCAAATGTGTCCGAGGTATGCTACCGGACAGGCTTCAACAATCTCTCTTATTTCGCCAAATGTTTTAAGGAAGTCTATGGGACAAGTCCATCCAAGTATCCAAAAAACGTATAATAACGGCTAGTTATACACGCTTTTAAGCCATTTATACAGCATGTTACATAACTGTTCATATCTGTTACAGTTCTGGCATACTTCCACGCCATAAGCCTGTACTTTCGTTTTCGATGTTTCACTAAAAGAAACGTTCCATGGAAGAAAATGAAACATCATATAAAGGCATTTTAAAAGCCATCCCCCACTTTACTATTTATTTGAGCATTGACCACTTAATTGAAGGAAAGTACACGCTTCACTTAACGTATAAAGGTAAAATCATTAGAACTCTAAGCTTTAAAAAATAATTAAAATGACTAAAACAAAACTACTCCTGTTGGCATTGTGCTCCGTGGGCATTTCCTGTTCCAGTTATGCTCAAGAAAATGGGACAAAAAAAGATTCAATAGCTAAAAAACAAGACAATTTTATGGACTTAGCTTCTAAGTCATTGACGGGAATCTTAGGGAAAAATTTAGAAGGCAACTCCAAGGGCATCACTGAAGGCATTGGATTTCTGGAACTATTGGAACAAACTGGTTTCACGGAAAAGGAAAAAGAAGAATACCGTAAGATTTATTTCGCGCAATCCAAAGACTTGACCAAGGCACAAAAGGACTCTTTGGACACCATGTTTTACAAAAGGATACTAGAAGAACAACAAAACAAAAAACAAGAAAAATGAAAACAATCAAAACAAGTTTTAAGCTTTTAATCCTATTGTTTGTTATGGCTTCCCTAGCTATGGCCTGTGATAGCGAAGATGGAATGGATGGAATGAACGGACTAAATGGTGTTGATGGGGCACAAGGCCCTGCCGGGCCCCAAGGTCCGGCTGGTGAAGATGGTTCAGATGGTGCCAATGGTACGGATGGTCAAAATGGTACTAATGGTGAAGACGGTGCGGACGGTAATGCCAATGTACAATCCTTGACCTTTGATATAAGAGATGCCATAGGCTCTTTTCACGTAGAGTTCGTCGCTGAGATTACCACCGATGTGTTGGAAAACGATGTCATTCTGGCTTATGTGACCAGTAGTCTTTACTCAGGAGGGGTTAATAGGCACTACCAAGTCCCTGTAATTGTTGACGAAATTCGATTTAATATAGCCGGTTCCGCACAACCGGGGATTTATCGTTTGGATTTTGTAGCTCCGGATGGGTCACTGGCCAGTATCGTAGAGGGAGAGCTGGACAGCTTGAGAATAATCATTATAGAGTCTACCCGTACCACACCAGGAAAATCCGCAGCAGCAAATACCCTGGCAGAATTAAAAAAAGCTGGTATAGACATTGGGGATTACCACGCCGTACTTGCCTATTATGGACTGGAAGAATAGATAAAAATGACCGGCAAGAAGATAGTTCCAAAAATTGTACCGGTGGTGTTTTGGGAGTCTAGGAACGAACAAAATATACCATTAGTTCAGATAGGTTCAGGAGCAACAAACCAAAAAGCAAGAAAAATGAAAACGAACTTTAAATTTTTAGTCGTGCTGTTCACATTGGCTTCTTTGAACTTTGCGTGTGAAGTCGATGAAATTCCTGAAACGGATACCACCCCACCAGAGTTTTCTTTTCGTATCTCGGGTGATGGGTTTGAACAAACCTTTACCCAGGAAGATAACTTTGAAAATATTCAATTGAACCTTAGGGGCAATACGGAATATGATTTTATCCTCACGGGAAGCGACCAAGGTGGTGTTGGCAATATTTCATTCCGATTTACCACTGATAACATTCAGCTTATTTCCTCAGTTCCTGAACCTTGGGAACGTAGTGATAACGGCTTTTCTACAACAGTTGAGTTCAATGGTGACATTCGTAATCCGACCACCGGTAATATTCTTGCCGGGACTTTAATTACTACGGGGCAAGTATCCCAGAACCTTCAGATAGGTGACGGGCTGCTCTTTCAAGTAATCGATTTTGGCGGGTCCGATGGCACATCCAGAAATATAACTGCTGAAGATTTGACCATATTGATTGGCGAACATGCCACTGAGTTAATAACCCGATAAACCTTGTTAAAAATAAATGAAATGATACGATTTTATACACTTCTTGTTTTGGTGATCATCTGTACCGGATGTAATAGTGATGACAATGGTGGGACACCTCCAAATGTTGAAAATCTACCACCAATGGCTTTTGACCTTTTGAGAGTAACAGATACCAGCACTAATGTTGATGTGCTATCCGAGTTCACTTGGGAAACAGCCACTGACCCAGAAGATGATCCCGTAACCTATACGCTATTCTTGAGTACAAATTCCAATCCTGAAACCGTTATTAGTACCGATATTTCATCTACTTCCTTTACCCTTACGGAAAGGTTGGAACTTAATACTACCTATTATTGGAAAGTTAGGGCAACTGACAATAACAATAACACTACAGATTCGAATACCTTTAGTTTTACCACCCGTAACCTAAATAGCAGGGCACTGACATTAAATGCTAATTTTCCACCACGTGTACTATTTGGCACTTCGGTTTTTCAAGATAAGATTTGGGTTATTGGAGGCCGTGTAAGAGATGGTGATGTAATTGAAAACAGAAATGACATATGGTCCAGCGAAGATGGTGTGACTTGGGCACTTGAGGTGGATGAGGCTCCATTTACCCCACGAAACGGTTTTAAGAGTGTTGTTTTTCAAAATAAACTTTGGGTAATAGGTGGTTTTGATATCACCACCCAGAATGATGTTTGGTCCAGTGAAAATGGTATTGATTGGACTTTGGAAACAGAAGAGGCAAACTTTCCGGGTCTTGCTGATCATGCATTAGTTGAATTTGACAATAGACTTTGGATCATTGGGGGAATAAGTGGGTTCTCCCTACAAAACAAAGTATGGTCCAGTGGGGACGGAGTGAATTGGGTTGAAGAAGTTACAGCTCCTTTTTCGACGAGGATAACCGCAGCTGCGGTATTTGATGGAAAGCTATGGGTCATTAGCGGAAGTCAAGTAACCAGTACAGATTTAAGTGATGTTTGGAGCAGTACCAATGGTGTGGATTGGACCTTGAAAATCGAAAACGCTCCCTTTCTTCCAAAATCTCTACATACCGTAGAATCATTTTCCAACCACCTTTGGGTATTAGCTGGCGAGAGCGAAAGCCCAAACCCGGAGGAATCCGATTTTGTAAGCAATACCGTATGGGGTTCTATGGATGGTACCGAGTGGTCTATGGCCGATGAAGCCATGCAGTTTTCTGCTCGACAGTCCCATCAAAGTATTCGTTTTAATGACGGAATCCTGCTTATAGGAGGTTTTGGTGATGACTTCCTTAATGATGTTTGGTTTCTTGATTAAGGATCCATTTACACTTAAATCCAAACAATCCTCGGTTTGACCTTTTGAAGGTCAATGATGAAAAAACTAAAAAAAATGAAAAACAATATTTTAAATAAATGCATTAGGTATCTTTCTTTTTGTTCCTTCTTTCTTTTGCTTTATGGTTGTTCAAATGATGACAACGGAACAATAGAGGTAGAAAGCGAAATTAGTACTCCTTCGGGTACCATTAGTTTCACAATTAATAATTCCGCAGTAAATAAGGAAACCATTTTAAACCTTGAAAACGGAGACTTTCTTGAACAAATGGAGGTGACTGGACCTGTTGCAATCGCGGAACATAGAGAACATACTTATTTGTTTAGGGAGAACAGCTTGGTGAAACAAGATGGGAACGGTAATCTCATTTGGGAAAAAACATATCCAGAGGATGAGTTAAATCCTTTTGAAATATTCCGTTCCAACACTGTATTCGAAGAACAGGCTGTATTTTTTTCGTATTCTCGATTGGATACGTTCACCTTTGAACGCACTCATTTCCTGGAATGTGTTTCTCTAGTTGATGGAGGTACAATATGGATAAAAAATGTAAGCGGTGAAACGTTTCCCAGTTTAGTTAACGGGAGATTATTGGCGCTTACCTATCCCAACGGTAATTCGCCGGTCAACTTCGCGTACTTGGACAAGGAAAACGGGTCAACGACATTTGAGAAAACCTATGAAGAACGAATTGACCCAAGCAATCTGACCATTGACAGAAATACCATTCTTGTAAGTTCTTGGGGAGATAGGGTATTTGCTTTAAATACCATGTTGAACGAAGAATGGTCTTTTGAAACGGGGGCGGAAAACGTACAAAATGGAATAATTGCTAGAAACCAGTTGATTTTTCCCTCCAGGGACAGAAACGTTTATGCGCTTGACAAGGATACTGGAACCTTAAACTGGCAGTCCGCACTTGAAATTCCAAATTCCAAAGGTTTTCATACCCATAATGACATTTCGTATGTACTTCAAAAAAATGAAGATAAAGTCATCGTGTTTAAAATTGATAATGAAGACGGCACTTTACAAACTCGAACGGAACTGCAGCTATCAAATCCAGAAAATTCAATCTATACTGCTTTTTTCGAAGATTATATGGTTTTGGCCAACCCCACCAATGATGTGCGTGTTTCCATACGCCTTATTTATTTGCCCAATGCCCAAGTGCTCTGGCAAACCGATAGTGTAGGTATTGGCACAAGAAATCTTCAAATCAAAATACAACTTGACTAATAATACATTTAAAAACTGAAGAAGATGAGTTATATCACATACACAAAAATCCAACTATGCACCACTTTCGTTCTTGCATTGCTAACTACAGCTATCACCCAAGCACAAGAAAACTGTTATTCCTATTTCCCTTCTGAAATAGGCCAAGAATGGTCCTATAAATACTATGATAAGCGTGGGAGGTTGACGGGCAGCTCCTTACATACCATAACGGTAGAAAACACCGGCGGCCTTACTGTGAAGTCCATTAGTTTTGATAAAGAAGGAGAACCGTTGGGATTCAAAGATAGAAATGGCAATATTGAAGTTTATGAGGTAGACTATGGGGTATTCTGTATCGATGGTGGGCTTTACATGCCACCAGAAAGCGTTACCCACTCTTTTACTGAACTTTTCGAAGGTCTTGAAGTAGTTGTATCGGGTGACAATTTTTTGGTAAGTAATGGAATCATGGATAGGAACACCCCATTGCCAGACTACCGTATAAAGATGAAGATAAATGCCGCAGCGCTAAAAATAGAAATCAATGTATCCGAAAGAAAGGTGACCGGAAGCGAAACCATTGAAACCCCCGCCGGTACTTTTCAATGCCTCAAGATGGAACAAAAAACCAATACCAAAATGGGTTTTATTAACAAACAAAACAAAACGGTAACTTGGATTGCCCCGGGTATTGGCATGGTACAGAGCGTCACCTACAAAAACAACGGTAATCTCTTATCAAAAACGGTATTGGCAGTTAAGAATTGGTAATTCCCTTTAGAATTCATAAGGACTATCAATGGGCAGAAATACCGATTTTTAGGTTTTGCAAGTCATATCCAATGCCCAAGAAAACATAAAATATTTCCATTTTAAAGTAATACGCATAAAAATTCAATGGTCTGGATTGTAGTTAACCGTAAGAATGGATAGACCTAAAAAAATTTTTAGGGAAATAGGTGACCTTAGTGTTTAAGTGGTGTCTGATTAGCTGAGGTAGGGAAAAGTTCGATACACGAATTTCACTCGCTATTCTCAAACGAAAATCAGTGCACCCATCGTAACCGGAAACGTAAGAATTCATTCACCCGGGATTGTACCGCGATGGGTGATTTGTTTCGTAGTAATGGGTTACCTCTCGAAGCGCTTATTATTTTTTAAAACTCATACATAAACGAAGCGTTCAACAAATTCGTAAAGATAGGTTTTAATGGTACCAGCCAGGGGTTTAAGATAGGATACACCTAAGTGTCCCCATACGACCAAATGAATTTCAATTTTTTCGAATCAAATGCAGTGATATCCTAAAATGTACACATAACAGTCAAACCAAAAACTGATAATTTAAGAGAACAAAACTTGCGGATACTTGGTTAAATGTAGATGTCATGGTAAGCCATCCATGAAAGGTTATATTTCATAGTTTAGCAGAACAATGACTGACGCTGTAAAAGAAATAGAATTTATCAATCAAAAAACCAAAAACAGTCATTTCGATTTAGTTTCGCTTCAGAAGATATTGAGTTTAAAACCAAGAGATCACAGTCAATTTGAACATCATAAAGTAGGGTTTTATGTTCTCTTGTTAATAACCGATGGAAATGGGATTCACAGTGTGAATTATGATGATTTCCCGTTTATGAGAGGCACGGTTTTTAGTTTGCGCAAGCACACGATCCACAAGTTCCATAAAAGTGGGGCCAAGGGGAAACTTCTTATTTTTACCGAAGATTTTGCCATTCGTTTTTCCAATCGCAATGAAGGTTTAAGGTTATTTCAACTTTTCAATGAACTGTTTGGGTCGGCAAAACTGCAGTTGAGTGAATCTGAATTTAATGAAATTCAAGTTCTGGTGAACCAAATAGAAAAAGAGTACTTTTTGGTCAACGATAGCGAGTCGATCGAAATTATTCGAAATTTGATACAGGCCATAGTACTTCGACTTTTTCGGGTTAAATCAAAAGTTTATCATAATCTATCCACGGGCAACTCTTACTTCAAATTTGCCCTTCTTCAAGAATTAATTGAAAATGAATGTTTTGAACATAAAAAGGTTACTTACTATGCCGGCAAAATAGGCGTAACGCCAAAAACGTTGAGTAACGTCACTAAAAATATGATAGGCAAAAGTGCCAAGGCTTTCATTGATGAAATCGTAATTCTCCAAATTAAGCGTTTATTGGCCAATACCCATTTGTCCATTAGTGAAATTGCCTATAGATCTGGATTTGATGAACCAACCAACTTTTTTAAGTACTTCAGAAAAAGAACAGGTTATTCCCCAAAAAGTTTTAGAGCTCAGCTCGGACAGCAGTAATTCCGTTTTTTACCCTACAAAGGTTTTTTTTTACCTATTTGGGCCTAACGGCAGGAACTAATTTTGTGCTGGTTCTTACATTTCATATTGCTCAATATCGAAAGGTTTAATCTGTTAAAAAATAAATAAGATGAAGTATAATCACATTGTAGCCATTATTTGTTCCGTAGTTCTGTACAGTTGCAATCAAGGCGAAACTAAAAGTTCAGATTCGAATGCTGAAAATGCATCTAAAATTGAAACCCCTGTTGAAAAAGCTATAAATGACCAATCACAAGAAACCCTAGATATTGCCAACGCTTTTATGAAAGCGATGGGCCAGGGAGATATGGATGCTATGATCAGTTTAATGCACGATGACATGGTTTGGCAAAACGCCGGGGATTCCAGCTTACCTTGGATAGGGCCATGGCAAGGAAAAAGGGCTATTTTAGAAGATTTTTTTCCTGTCTTTGAAGAAAACTTCAAAACTTTGAAATGGGAGCCTACTGATGGCTTTGCCCACGGGGATACCGCCGCTTATTTTGGACAAATGGTGGGATTGCTGTCCAAATCAAATCAAGAAACCAATGAATTTACGTATGCGCTGAGGGTAAAGGTTAAAGATGGAAAAGTAGTTCTTTGGAATTGGTTTGAGGACAGTTTTGAGGTTTCCAGAGCCTATCATAACAAATAATCTGAAAGTGGGTATTGAAACATAAAAAATAATATCGTTGAAATGGAAGTAATGGAAATCATTAGAAAAGGCGAAGGAAAAAATTACAATTATTCACAAGATCACTGTTTTGTAAAACTTTCCTCGGATCGCACAAATGGAAGTTTGAGTTTTGTGGAGGATACCCTAAAACCAGGATTTTATCTGGCACGTCACCATCATAAAATAATGACTGAAGTATTTTATATCTTGGAAGGCGAAGTAGAATTAACCTTTGACGATACCACGATAATAGCAAAACCTGGAGATACCGTAACCGTTCCTCCCAATGTATGGCATGCGGCCAGTTGTAAAAATGGGGGCAAGATGCTAACTATCTTTCATAAAGGTCAGTTTGATTGGTATTTAGAGAGGCTTTCAAAAATGTCTGATAGCGATTTTGACGATGCTGAACTGGTTAAGTCCATTTCTGCTGAGTTCGATATTTATGAAGAGCAGTAATTGAAGGCCAAAACCTTCAAGGCTATAGGACAGACGAATATTCTATGGTTGTACAAGATGTACAATACAACGGATGACAAATTATAGCTATAAATCTTAGCACGAGCAAAGAACACCACTACGTAAAAAGTTTCTTGTATACCGGCAAACGGATTTCCGACGTTTACCGAATGATTGTACCGTTTTGGACATAATGGGATCATGACCTACAAATGGAAAACTACCCGGCTTGAAAACCAATAACCATTTGTACCATACTATACCAATTAGCGCCTGTCCCGAACCTGCTCTGGTATAACTTTATTTTGGGTACAGCCAGATGAAATAAAGTCTGGTAGACCTTTTGAAGTAGGAGCAAGGTGGTGCGATGGTAAAGTTGGTACTGCACATCCTGAAAAATTTCCTCTAGAAATCTTCTTCGAAAAATATAATGAAATATGTTTACACGAACCGAAAAGCCTGTCTTGGGAGAGGCTAAAGCACGGGAGCGGAGGGATAATATGTGTTAAAGGAAAAATATTAACAAATCACTATTTTTAACCTAAGTTTAAACGCAGGGTAATAGGGGTCGCATAGAGTTTAAGGCAAAATTCTCCATGATAAAATACATAATATCTTTTTCAGCTTGTATTCTCAATATCAAATACTATTTTTCTTTGCTATAATTGGAGCTTTTAACGCTCTTTTTTTGAGCTTATATTTTGCTTTCTTCGTTAAGCACAGACGTAGTGCAAATTATTATCTTTCCGCGCTACTATTGGCGATTGGTGTCAAAATAATAACTTCCGTTTTTCTTTATTTTGATGCAGGCTTATCTGAAGTCATTGTCGAAATTGGGTTTTCTGCAAATACTTTGATAGGGCCTCTTTTTTATTTATATGTCAAATCGTCATTAGACTACAATGCGAGCATAAAGAACTATTGGTGGCTTCATATTGTCCCTGCGGCCCTCGCCATCACTATAATTGGCCTATTATATCCATCAACTTTCAATTATGTAAATGGCCCTACAAGGCTTTCACAATATGTAGTAGCCTTTATATATTTTCAGTGGTTTGTTTATTTGGTTCTTACTGCTCTTCTTCTTAAAAAAAGTTTTGGAAGCGTGCTTCATAGCAGATTTAAATTGAACAATGAAGAAACCTGGCTGGTAAGTCTTTTTTTGGGAATCGGTATTTTCTGGATTGGGCCTTTAGTAACTTCGCACACCACCTACATGGTCGGGGCATTATCCTTTTCTATCATTTTTTATGCTTTGCTCTTTCTTTGGATTTTCAAATTCCGAAAGACATCAGGATTTTTTGAAAGTCATGTGAAGTATGCATCAAAAAAGATTGATATATATGAGGCGGAAGCTCTCTCCATAAAATTGAACCAACTTTTTAAAGAGAAAGAGTTATTTAGAAATCCAAATTTGAAAATTGCCGATTTGGCGAAGGACTTGAATGTACCCTCACAACGTTTATCCCAATTCTTAAATGATAATATGGGCAAGAGCTTTTCTAATTTTATCAATGAATATAGAATTAATGCGGCTAAAAAGATGTTACTTCACGAGGACCGATACAAGGCGGAAACTATTGGATATGAATGCGGTTTTAATTCAAAATCCACTTTTTTTACAACTTTCAAAAAGCTGACGGGCCATACTCCGGCAAATTTTAAGTCGCAAACAAAATAACACTTTGGGGTTCGAAAATATATAATAGAACTTCCAATATGTATTGCACAACTTTATTTCAAGTTTGAAATATCAACTTACCCTTGCAAAAACAAAATGGGTAAGTCATGTTTAAGACCAGCATTCTCAAGGTGCTAGTTCCATTTAATAAATTAAAGGGAATTATTCTGGTTAGCTTGTCATTCGTTTGTTTCGCAAAGCCCACTAGTGCACAATCGATTAAATCTATTTCAGGGAATGTGGTGAATTCCAATGGAGACGTTTTGGCCGGAAATGTGCTGGTAATTTCTCCCATAGACTCCACAATCATAGCTGGAACTAGTTTTTTTGATGGAAAATTTGTTCTGGAAAACCTGAACGTACTAAGTGTTTTACTACAGTTAACTTCTTTAGAATTTCAGGACATTTACATTAACGTGGAATTCAAAGACCGGGCAGCAATTGATTTGGGTGATATAGTGGTGGAGGAAGCATCAATGGAATTGGAAGAAGTAGTGGTGGTTTCCAAAACCCCTATGATACAACAAAGACCGGATGGTTCTATTGAAGTAAAAGTAGAAAATACCACGTTGGCCACCAGTACATCCGTTCGCGAAATACTCAGTAAGTCACCCGGTGTTTTAATTGATGAAAATAATGCGATACGCATTTTTGGAAAGGGCGATGCCGTGATATTTCTAAATGGCATAAAGGTGAGTAACGAGCGTTTATCGGCTATAGCGCCTTCTAATATCGACACGATTGAAATCGTTACCAATCCCGGTCCTCGATACGATGCCGAAGGTAATGCGGTCATCAATATTAAAACCATACGCAATACAGAAGAGGGTATAAAAGGTGCAGTAAAAAACTACTATAGCTACAGTGATTTTGCAGGATACGATAACAGGACCAATTTAGATATCAGCTATAAAGGGGGTAAATGGTCAATGAATGCGACCTATGGATTGCTGGTAGGAAATGATAGATGGTTGAAAACCACAACACGAACAAGAGAGGATATTGGGGACTTTTTCAGTTCCGATATCACTTTGGATTGGTTGTACGAGCGGGACAACTTCTCCAATTACAGCCTAGGCGGACAGTATAACATTTCTAAAGACACCTATATCTCATTGGAGTATAATGGCGCCTATGAGGGTATGGGAGGTGAACAACTTAGCGAAAATACAATAACCGATGACCAAGTGGGCACATACAACAGCATCTTGAAAATAAATGATTTAGATCGTAAAAGTATTTTTAACCTAAACTATTCAACTCAAATGGATAGCCTGGGCACCAATCTATTTATAGGGGGGCAGTATGCCTCTTATAAAAATGACTTTGATAACCGAATAAACGAATCAAGTATAATAAATGAAATAGAAAGAAACTCTAGGATAAACAATGCTGGGAAGGGAAATATTCAAATAGTCAGTGCCCAACTGGATTACACAAAGGTTTATAAGAACAGCAGCCTGGAAATGGGAGGAAAGTTTTCTTATGTAAACAATACATCATTTACTGATTTTTTCGGTTTGGAAGATGATATGGCACCAATTAGAGATGCCGTGCTTTCGAACAAGTTTCAATATGATGAACGGGTACCCGCTTTATATTTGAACTTTAGCAAGCGGTTGAATGAAAAAACAAACTATAGTCTTGGGTTCAGGACCGAATTGACAGATTACACCTTGTTGACCAGCGTGGACGGCGGGGCAGTTATCAAGGATAATTACACAAATGTTTTTCCCAACGCCTCTTTTGAAACAAAATTATCTGAAAACATCAACGCATTCTTTACCTATTCCTCCAGAATACGAAGACCCTCTTACGAATCTCTAAACCCTTTTGTGATTTATCAGGACGAGTTTACCTCAATTAGGGGAAATCCCAATTTGCAACCTTCCAGGATACATAGCTTTGAAATAGGGGGAATCCTCAAAGATTGGAATCTAAAACTGGGATATACCTATACCATTGACCGGATTACCAGAGCGGCGTTCCAACTGGAAAACGCATCAAGGGAGTATATTTTGCAGACCATTAATTTCGATAGAGAACATACTTTCTTTGCTTCTTTAGGTAAAAAAGTCAATTTAAAATGGTGGCAATCCGCTAATAACGTTAGCCTAAGTTATAATAATTTGATTGACAACAAAGGTGTTTTTGAAATCAGGGACAATGAGCCTAGTCTTTATTTTTACTCCCAAAATAGTTTTACAGCTCGTGGTTTGTTTACCATTTATTTAACCACTTGGTACTTGAGTGATTTACAGGATGGAATCTACTTGCGAAGAAACCAGTCCACCGTTAATTTGGGGTTTGAAAAATGGTTTTGGGGAGATACCTTTAAATGTAATCTTGATTTCAACGATATTTTTCGGGGTATCCGAGCTGACGGTAACTATCGTTCCGGTACTACGGATATCGTGTATGGCAATCGGTTTAATACGAATTATATCAGATTTTCCGCTTCTTATAATTTTGGTAAGCTCAAAAAAACCGATTACCGAATTAAGAAAGTTGGAGAATCAGAGAATGAAAGAGCTCAGTAAAACTTTGGCATAGTCAACAAATATCAAATTTGTATAGAAATCATAATATAATCGCCCATAATAAAGCTGAATTGGAGGAGAATATGGGCACTTGCTAAGAATTCTGGTCGCGGAGAACACCTTAGCTTTCACAGCAAGTGGACGAAAGGTCCATGAAATTATTCTCATACAAGTTTTTAATTTAACTTGTATTTTACCCTATCAAAATATCAATCAAAAGTGTATATCTGGATGAACCCCCTTTTTAAAAGATTATAAAAAACGATAACAATCGAAAACATAATGACAAGCCCATTAATACTATTTTGTTTATTTTCAAGAGAACAATAGAAAGCGGTAGTGAAAAAAAGTATCAATAAAACGAAATGAAGCCCAAGGAGGAAAATAAATTAAAGCATCTCAGTGTAGCACAATTACATAAGAAAAAGAAAAATATCAGGGCAGCAATTATGGTGTTCATTCCAATTATTGCGGGACTTTTATATTTTCAAATACAAGGTTATTTGGAAAATAATGAGTTGGATTGGGCCATGATCACAATTGTAATATGCACATTGGGAGGTCCGGCCACGCTCTATCCTGAGCTGAAAAAAGTTGAAAAGGAAATTGAAATCCGTTCTAAGTAAAAGTTCCTTTAAACGGCTGCTCAAAGCACCCCGGTATAGATACTTTGATAATTTTTTATGCATCAATTTTAAATGATCAACCCAATAATTAAGACATGGAACTAATATTTTCTCTGGATAACCGATTGACATGGAAGAACATGCCTTTTCCAACATCCATTTTACCATTAAAATTTGGTAAACCCTAGCTTTAATACATCTTTACCGGTCTAAGCCGAATAAACGATATATCTTAATCCTATATCTGTCTTAAAAGTCATAACACCCAACACGGCCCATTCCATACTTTTTGCTACTGGTTTTCAGGTATTTTACCCTCCCCGACGCCTCTTATTCTTTGATGTCTGCCAAGGAATGAATACATTCGAAAAAAGACATGTTACGAATTTCGGTTTTAACGGTTTTCTTTCTCTTTTCGTTGTCCTTAGTGGCACAGCATCTTACCGAAAGTCAGCTGGACAGTCTTGAGCAACTGCTCCCGGTCATTCCGGAAGGAGAGGAAAAAGTGGACCTGCTCTGCAAGCTCACCAAGCGTTATGACGGTATTGATTCATCGAAGACTTTTGGATATGGCAACTATGCATTAAAGCTTAGCCAGAAACTCAATTATGGCCAAGGCACAGCGCACGCCAACTTCATGATTGGTAGGGCCCACATGTACGATAGGCCGGAAGTAGCTCTGAAGTTTTTGGAAAAGGGAGATTCATTGGCAAGTTTACTGCTCAAAAAGGATCCGTCGACAGCGTTGAAAACAATATGGGCCGCTGGAAAGTACAATCTTGGATTGACCCATGGGTTCATGGGAAAGCATGAACAGGAACTGGAGATTACCTATGAAATCCTTCCCGTAATAAAGGAAATCAGGGATACCTTTCAACTGGCAAATATCTATACCAATCTTGGGATAAAGAACATAAATTTAGGGGACTATTCCGAGGCACGGGATAACCTTGTTCAGGGACGAGAAATATATCGGCAGCTTGGCGACCCCAAAGAGGTCACCTACAATTTGATTCAGCTTGCTTCAGTTTATAAAAATCTTGATTCTTTGGGTGTTGCGAAGAGGTATTTAGAGCAAGCTAAAGCTAACCTGGACAGAAACTATGACCCATTTGACAGTTTTCATTATCACCTTGAAAAGAGCCAATTCGACCTGGAAGAGGATAGACCCGAACAGGCTCTGTCCGAACTTGAGCGCAGCCTGGCACTCCTTCCAAATGATACTTTATCGTTACAATATAGTTTGATAGTTCAGCGCATGGCCAAAATACATAGCGCTATGGGCAACCATGCAAAGGCTATTAAGTACATTGACCGATTTATTGGGAACTCCGAACTCCGCAATGATGGAATCGGTGTTTTTAAGGGATATTACCAAAAGTCTACATACGCTGCTATCGCAGGAAAATATAAGAGAGCCTACGCAATTCTTACAAAAGCGATAGATGTCTATGACAGTGTGGAGACTCAGAATACCATTCAAAAAATCGATGCCCTGGAACTGCAATATAGGACAGCAGAAAAAGAAAAAGAGTTACTAAAACTACAAAACGAAAAGGATAAAGCGGACCTTGCCCTTGAAACACAGCGCGCCAACGGATACCTGCTGGCATTATTAATTGGAGTCCTAGTGTTCGCTGCGTTCACGGCCTATCTTTTTTATAGGAACAAACTGCGGAAAGTAAAGCATAAAGAACGTAGACGGGAAAATGAACTGGAACTATTGAAGCAAGAACAGCAGGCCAAGATATATTCGGCAATGATAGAAGGCCAGGAAAAAGAACGTAAACGATTGGCCATTGATCTTCATGACGGTTTAGGTGGCAGACTGTCGGGTATTAGCCTGAACCTTTCCAAACTCGACAAAGACCAACCTTCAGAATACCCTAGGAAACGATTGAGAAAGGTCGTGGATGATCTCGATGCATCTCTGCAGGAACTTAGGACAATTGCCCGAAACCTAATGCCGGAGACCTTGGTTAAATTTGGCCTCAAGGCCGCTTTACAGGATTATTGCAGCAATATGACAGGTAGCAGTACCACCGTTACGCTCCAGTATTATGGGAACGAAGTCGGAATTCTCATGACCCAACAAGTAACCATGTTCAGAATCATCCAAGAACTTATAAACAACGCCATAAAACATGCAGGGGCATCTGAAGTACTTATACAATATATCAGGGATGGGAAAAATGTACATATCACGGTTGAGGACAACGGCGTAGGCATTCCAGATGAGGCCTTATCCGAAAATGAAAGCAAAGGAATGGGACTTGGGAACCTTAGGACTCGGGTGGCCTATCTAAAGGGGAAACTGGATTTCCATAGTGATAAAAGTGAAGGTACCACAGTGAACATTCATTTTGAGCTGGATGCCGCATAGACCGATAGAAATATTGATTGTAGATGACCATCCGATGGTCATAGAGGGGCTAAAGGCGCTGTTGGAGGATGAGGAAGGCATACTAGTAAAGGATTGCTTTACAAATGGAGAGAGTACCCTTATTTATTTGGATGACCACGACGCTGATGTGATTTTGTTGGATGTCAACCTACCGGACATTAATGGGGTGGACATGGTAGTACCCATTCTGAGTCGTCAAAAACATGCCAAAATACTTGTCCTAAGTACGTATAACGAAGGTAGTATCATTACCAAGATGATAAAAAATGGGGTCAAGGGATATCTAATGAAAAATGTGGGGGCCGATGAACTTACTTCAGCGATTTACAAAGTAAATGAAGGTGGAGTTTACTATGACAAATCAGTGCAGATGATACTGGCAGACTCAGCTGCCCAAGATGTTGTACAATTACCCAAACTTACCCGTAGGGAAAAACATGTGCTCAGTCTTATAGCAGCGGGAAAAAGGACCAACGATATTGCTGAGGAACTTTATATCAGTCCACTCACTGTTGAAACACATCGCAGAAATCTTATGCAGAAACTGAAGGTTTCCAATGCGGCCGCTATGGTAAGGTTTGCCATGGAAAACGGCCTGATATGACGTTTTTAAACTATGTATAAATAAGGAATACGGGCAAATCATCCTCTTCGTGTGGCTTTTTTGGTATTTCCATCGAAAATTGGTGGTTTTCAGGTATTTTTTGGATGCTGTAATATAGATACTTTAGAGACTTTGAAATAGCCGGTCTTTTGTAAACAGGACCAAAACCTAAAACATTTTAAAATGAGAAAAACCTTTCTTTTATCCGTTCTTTTAATTGCTACGTTCTTTTGCTCTAAAGCTCAGGTATATACTGGTGCCGTGGGGTTGGGACTTGATCTTGGCGATGGTTTTACCTTTGTGGGACCAAGTGGGAAATACTTCTTTGCAGAGAATCATGCGGGTCAGTTTGACTTGGGCTTTGAGGACGGTGCAACCGCATTTACCTTCCTTTATTCGTACCACAGTGAGTTTGATGGTGCAGATGGTCTGCAATGGTTGGCTGGAGTTGGGCCCACCATAGTATTGGTGGAAGACTCCGACACCCAATTTGCCTTGCGACCCCATGCAGGTCTAGATTTTAAGATTCCAGATGTGCCACTTGCTTTCTCAGCCAGCTGGCGACCTGTCATTCTGTTGAGTGATGTGGGTGAGGGGGATAGGCTTGAGGCAGGTTCTTTTGCCCTAGGTTTTAGGTATGCTTTCGATTAGTACTTGTAAACGTGTTTGTCCAGTTAAATAGGGATTAGTTAGTTTGGTTAATAGGGTCGATTCCACATCTTTTCAATCGACCCTTTTTTATAGTTTGCAATCCGGGTAAAAAACCATATTTCCAACTAGGATACATTCCAGATATTAATGTTCAACTAAACGATAATCCCGTTTTCCGCGAAAGATATTTTTGGTTCATCAAACCACCTTATCGGCGCAAGATGAACTCGCAAAGGCGTATGGTTTAGCTTTAAAGACAAAGCCCATGCCCAAAATATAACCCATGGCTTCTTTCAGCGCGATGTTTGATTCAAACTTTGGGTCGGTATTAATATCGGCGTGTACCTCCAATTCTACTTCATACTTCTCTAAAACATCACAAATGGCATAAGCCGCTTCTACGGATAAGGTTACCTCATGGAGCATACGTTCTTTGGTACCAATCTTTGAGGTGCCTTTTTGGTTTCTTATGAACATGAATCCTCCTTTTCCTTCTCGAAGAACTACGATGGCCGTACCATAAGTCACATAAGACTTATAGACTTTAGAGTCCGAACCAACACATATTTTTAATCTATGGCCAGCGTTTTGCTCTTTGATAATCGCATTTTCGATAAGTGCCGTAATCGGTTCCTCGAACACCTGCCCTGAAAAATTTCGCCATTTGTCCATTCCTAATTTCATTTGGATACCATTATGGAAGTAATTAGAATTATGAAATAATATGGATTAAGTTAATCGTTTCTGTATTCTTGGCCTAATAATTACAAAATATGCCAATGAAATTTTAGTATTAGGATGATTTATCCTTTACTTGAATTTTTAATTGATTTTGGACAAGGGTTGGTTTTAACCATCAGATAACATTTTTACCTACCTAATTATCATATCATTGGCCTAGAAAATAAATGATTGAAATTAAAACATGCCGTCAAATAGCGACTTATAAACTACGAAACATGGTATATCGCAGCAAGAACACTCATGTTGTAAGTATATGTAAATTGTATTATTATTGGATGGTCATCCGTAGTTGCCTCGCGCAGTTACTTTAAATTTTATGGTATTGGTTTATTACATATCTGGAGGTGAAAGGTCGGGAAAAAGTGCTTTTGCAATGAAATTGGCCTTGGAATTATCTGAAAATCCAGTTTATTTGGCCACTTCCCGGAGATGGGATGCTGATTTTGAACAACGTGTGGAGCGCCATAAAAATGAAAGGGACGAACGCTGGGAAACATGGGAAGAAGAGAAATTTATCGGTAATTTGGACATAACAAGGCGGGTAGTCGTTTTGGATTGTGTCACTTTATGGCTCACCAATTGGTTTATGGATTTAGAGCAGGATATCCATGCCTGTTTGCGACAAGGAAAAGAAGAGATGAAAAAGTTATTTGCCCAAGAAGGTACCCTTATCATCATTTCAAATGAAATCGGGATGGGAGGACATGCTGAAACCCATATTGGAAGAAAATTCACAGAACTACAAGGTTGGATGAATCAATTTATCGCAAAAAATGCTGATAAAGCCCTATTTATGGTATCCGGTTTACCACTTCAATTGAAATAATTTCACATCGCGCATGACGAACAAATTTCAAAAACCTGTTGAGACCATAAACACAGATTTAGACTCAAAAATATGGGATAAACTAAATCTCAAGACAAAACCACCGGGCTCTTTGGGTAAGTTGGAGCATCTTGCATACCAAATAGCGCGCGTACAAGAAACCCTTTCGCCCTCATTGCAAAAACCCATTGTAATGGTATTTGCTGGAGATCATGGCATCGCAAAATCAGGCTTGGTCAATCCCTACCCTCAAGAGGTTACATATCAGATGGTAATGAATTTCTTGAATACGGGTGCAGCGATAAATGCAATGTCCACGGCGGTAGGAATGGAAGTCGTTGTGGTTGACGCAGGCGTAAACCACATTTTTGAATCAAAGCTTCCTCTGGTGCACGCCAAAATGGACTACGGAACCGCAGATTTTAGATATGGGTCTGCAATGGATCTTGAGACATGCCATAAAGCTATGCGAAAAGGGGCAGAGATAACTGCGGACGCTATAGGGAAAGGCACAAACGTAATTGGTTTTGGAGAGATGGGAATAAGCAATACCTCTTCCGCATCCCTTATCATGAGTACACTCTGCAATATCCCACTTTCTGATTGTGTAGGGAAGGGTACCGGTGCTACGGGCGATTTCCTGGAACAAAAGCTAAAAACCCTGCAAGAAGTTCAAAAATTCCATGGATTGAGCCATGAAGCAGATGTGGATAAAGTCCTGGCAATATTTGGAGGATTTGAGATTGCTCAAATGGTTGGTGGTATGCTTGAGGCGGCATCTAAACGGTGTCTTACATTGGTAGATGGCTTCATTTCCACCGCTGCTTTTTTGGTGGCATATCGCTTGGCCCCACAGATTAAGGATTTCGCTATTTTTACACATCGTTCGAAAGAGCTGGGGCATACCAAGGCGTTGGAGTATTTAAATGCCCATCCCATATTGGAACTGCACATGAGACTGGGAGAAGGAACGGGTTGTGCCGCTGCTTATCCTTTGTTGCAAATGTCCGTAGCGATATTAAATGAAATGGCCAGCTTTGATTCGGCAGGCGTAACCGGAAAATCAAAGAAGTGAGGGAAGAGTTGAAGCTATTTTTGACCGCAGTTCTTTTCTACACTCGAATCCCATGCCCCGCTTGGGTTGATCATAGTCCGGAATACATCAATAAATCCGTGCGCTACTTTCCCGTAATTGGATGGATTGTGGGATTGGTATCCGGGCTTGCATTATTGCTGGGCCATTGGCTTGTTGGTCCTTGGTTCGCGGTATTTTTCTTTATCGCCACTTCCGTATGGTTAACCGGGGCTTTTCACGAAGATGGATTTGCTGATGTATGTGATGGTTTTGGCGGTGGATGGACCAAGGAGCAGATTTTAAAGATAATGAAGGATAGCAGGGTGGGAACCTATGCCGTTGTCGGCCTCATTCTTCTTATTGGTCTTAAAAGTGCAGTTTGGGTAGAAATTATTGGCCAATATGATGATATCAGTCTTTTGCTTGTCGCAATCAATGGACATACGCTTAGCAGGGTGATGGCGGCCACCATGATTTTTACCCATGATTATGTTCGAGAAGATGCGCAGAGTAAAGCAAAACCGGTGGCAAAGGCGTACTCCAATACCAATTTGATATTGATTCTTCTGTTTGGGACAATTCCATTAGTTTTTGTGTCTTTGACAACCGGTCAATGGTGGTGGTATTTGATTCTGATGCCCCTGTATCTTGTCAAAATGTACCTGGGTCGCCGCTTTTATAAAAAGATTGGTGGCTATACAGGCGACTGTTTAGGGGCCATACAACAGATTGTGGAGGTCGTTTTTTACCTCATTGTAGTGTTGGCATGGAAATTTATTTAATCCGACATACCGCTCCTGATATTGACAAGGGAATATGTTATGGACAATCAGATATTCCCTTGGCCCAAACGTTTTCAGATGAATCCAATCACGTTTTGGCGCAGCTTCCAGGTACGATGGACATCGTCTTCACAAGTCCTCTAAAAAGGTGTCTTGAATTGGCTGAATTGATACCTAGTAAAAAAATGAAGGAATCATCCCAACTCATGGAAATGGATTTTGGGGACTGGGAAATGAAACCATGGGGAGAAATACCTAAAAATGAGTTAAATCCATGGATGGAGGATTTTGTCAACCATAACGTTCCAAATGGAGAATCCATGACTATCCTTGCACATCGTGTGAACCAATGGTATTCAAAACTCAAGGCAACTTCCTTTGAAAAAGTAGCTATAGTAACACATGCAGGTCCCATCCGGATACTATTGTCCACGATAAACCAAACTCCTTTGGCAGAAGCTTTTGAACGATATCAAATTGATTATGGAGAAATGATTACCATAGGTAAAACTTAAGGTCAAGATAAATCCAGTAAAATCCATGTTTAAAAAGAGTACTAAGGTTGGCTCTAAAACTGCAGCGAAAAACCGGGTGCTTAACTAAGAACCCGGCCTTTTGAATGGTTCCTCCAAACTTAACTTTTTATGTGATATGTTACCTGTTCTTGGGAGGAATTCTTTTTTTCTTGTACATTCTTCCTAACCAAATCTTTGCCCCAGTAAAGGTCAACAAAGCGGGCATTAACCCTGCAATACACCACAGAATACGGGTTGGCAATCCTCCGAACTCTCCAAAATGAACTTGAAGTAGCCATTTTGCGATGATAGCATCACCTGTTGGCAATTTATCTGGGTGGTACTCACTCAAAATCTTTCCTGATATAGGGTCAATATCCAAAAAAATTGTGGTGTCCGGCCCAGGATAAATATCTGTCCTTTTTTGGTAGGCAAGCGAAAAGGATGACTCCGTTTCCTTTGTCATCCATAGATTTCGCCTTTCATAGTCTTCATAATATTTGTCCATCTCACCGAGAACTTGTTGGACTGTCATGAAATCGTCTAGGTGATAATTTGATCTATCTTCAAGAACTTCAGATTGCTTAGCAGGTATTGAAAAGGTGATTTTGTTAAGCACCCATCGTACTTCATCCCTAAAATAAAAAGACCCCCCGGTAATACCAATGAAAAAGAGCGGTAGGAAAAAATAAAAACCATTTACGTTATGTAAACTATAATTCAATATTTTGGGCTTCGCGTTCCATTGTATTCTAAAGCCTATTTTTCTCCTCGTTTTAGTACGGGGCCACCATAGATATAGACCTGTAGTTAACATTACTAGGGCGAACAAAAGAGAGGTGACCCCTGTTATTATTCGGCCTGTATTTCCCATGGTAAGGGAAGTGTGCAATTTAAATATAAATTCGAAGACCTCTTTCCCTAATCCTGTCCCATCGCCAGTCAATTTACCTGTGGTTTGGTCCAAATAATACCAATGGTCGTCTCCAAAGAATTTGAAAGTGTAGGTTTTGCGACCCCTCCTGGGCCATTGAATGCTCTCTATCTTTTTTTTGGCCATTTCCTCAACATACAGGGACATTTCGATGTCATCAGTAAAAATGTTTTGCTGTCCTTTGGTTTGATAGAGCTCTCGTTCCAAATAAGAGATTATTTCTGGTTCAAATACATAAAGAGAGCCGGTAAGGCCTACTATGGTCAGAACAAGCCCAGACGTCAATCCCAGCCACAAGTGTGCTTTCCTGACCACTTTCTTTATGTATCTTCCTTTTACCAAAATTTTTTTAACCCGTTGTTGTATATGAACTAGGTTGCCTTATTAAAACTCGGCCGCCAATGAAAAAACTGCTGTTGTAGGTGCTCCAAACAAAAATCCGAAAGCGGAACTTTCAATGAAATCGTTATTGGTAACGTTTCTTATATTTAGCCTTGCTGTCATTTTAGTATTCATAATAGTGAACGCATACCGAGTCCCAAGATCAAGCCGGAAATACCCATCAACGGCAAGGGACTCAGAGTTATCCACAAATCGTTCCCCTGTGTAATAGAGCCCTCCATTGACGTCAAGACCTTTGATGGGGAGTTTATAATCTACGAAAAAATTTGCTTGAATTTCCGGTGCATTAAAAGGACGATTCCCATCAAGTGCAGTTTCAGCGGGATTATCTATTTCTGCATCCAAAAAGAGTCCTCCAAACACTACCCTTGTTTTTTCGCTCAATCTCCCGGCCAGTGTCAGTTCAACACCTTGGTGTATTTGACCTCCACCGTACCTAAAAATATTGTTGTTGTCTATAAATGCCAAGGGTTGGTCAATATTGAAGTATGCCCCCGTAAGCGTAGCGTTTTTGAACAACTCCCATTTAAAACCCAGCTCATATTGCTCCGTCTCCACGGGATCGAGAAAGATTTCATCACCAAAATTATTCGCTTCGCTTGGAATTTGAAGACCGTTTGTTATACCAAGACTATAGCTACCGTAAAAATTCAAATTTTCAACAGGTGAATAGATTATCCCAACGTTCGGAACTAAAATATCATCCTCGTATGAAGTTTGCAATGTGCTTTCCTCGTTGAACACATCCTCGTTCTCCTGCTTCGTCCATCGCAATGCGGCCAGCACTTCCAAAGACTCTGAAATTTTTATGAAGTCTGAGACATAAAATGCTTGTTGGGTAAAAATAAGAGCGTCTAACGTTGGACCGGCTTCAGGAGAGGGAAGGTCCCCTGTTCCTGGAAAGTTATATTGGACTGGATTAAAGATATTGGACGGGCCGAGCGTAGCTCTCCTATTGGGGCTTATACTAATACTCAAAGGATTTCTGCTATAGGCGCCTCCTATCGCAATCTGGTGTTCCAAACCAAAGGTATTGAACGTTCCATTGACAAATCCTTCCATGGAAAAAGGATCCCTTACCTGTGAGGGATCAAAGAAAGTACTTACTTCGAAATCCCCGTTGGCCTGAAGGGTTCCGCCTTGGATACGACCGTCCCTTTGGTCCCTAACCAGATTCATTTGCTGGAGACGTAACTGCGCCGTCCAGTTATCCGATAGGTTATACTCAAAACCTAAAGACCCAACAAAGTTCCTCGTGGGATAGGTCCCCCAACTTTGACCAATAAACGTTGTGGGATCAAACTCGTCCAAAAGTTGCAGTATCTCTTCAGGGGTGACCGATGGATCAAAAGAACCTAAATTAATAGAGGCCTGCTGTTCCAGTTCTCGATATTGATATTCCGCTTCAATATCGATTCGCAGCTTCTTGATGGGTTGCCATTCAAAAAAAGCGCTGAACATTTGTCGCGGGCCAGCCACATCGTTGACAAAAGTTGCCTCGTTGGCAACCAAGGCATTGATTCTATATCCAAATTTTTTATTGACCAGGCCTCCAAAATCTCCATGGATCCCAATGCTTCCATTTGTGTCACCAAATGTTTGCACCCAAGCGTAGGATTGTTTTGTAGGTCTTTTCAATATATAGTTTACCAGACCTCCCGGTGGGGCAAAACCATAACGGATGGCGGCGGGTCCCTTTATTATTTCTACTGCAGCTTTATTTTCGAAAGGACTCTGGGCCTGATTTTGGAATATCAAGTTTTCTCTGCGATAACTACTGGAGTTGTCCAACTCATATCCTCTAATGCTGATTGATTCGTTGAATCCAGGAGGATTGGATGCGATAACAGAGGGATCGTTACGGACCAAATCCGCCAAAGATCTTATCTGTTGATCTATTAATATCTCTTGGGTAATTACCGAGACCGACTGAGGAATATCCACCAAATCCCGATTTCCAAATGTAGCCCCTGATTGTTCAGTGGCTACATAGCCAATCTCACGGTTACCCAATACTGTAACTTCATCCAGACCTTGGGTGGATTCCAATAATGTAAAATTGATGGTAACTGTCTCATCTGCACTGATAGAAATAGGTTTTGAGACTGTCGAAAAACCTATTGAGGAAGCTACCAAGATGTAATCACCTTCTGGGGCATAGAAGGAATAATTACCTTCTGTATCAGATGAACCACCAAAGTTCGTGCCCTTGAGCCTAACCGAAACATAAAGTATTGGTTTTTCATTTTTGGTGACCACCTTACCCATAACCTGGCCGTTTTTCGCATCGTTTTGAATCATAATGGTATTACCTCGAGTGCGATAGTAAAGTTTGTACTCCGCGAAGATATCGTTCAATATCTCCCGTAAAGTTGTATCAGAGTAATTCTTTGAAAAAGTGCGGTTTCCAAAATCTATACTTTCAAAGGAGAAGGTGCAGTCGGCCTCGGACTCAATTTTTTTAAGTGCAGAAGTAACCGCGTCATTTTGGAAGATTATGGATATTTCTTTATCAAGGATGGTATTTTGTGCAGAAAGGTCAATTATTCCAAAAAACAGTATGGCAATTTGCACCATCTTTTGTATGTTCCCGCAAAACAAGCGTAAGTTTTGATATTTCATATTTTTGTTAATAGTGTTATTTGATTTCGTTATTGAATTGCATTTTGACCAGCACGAAGTTTCCCGACCCAGTGCTGGTTTTTTGTTGGTATTACTTAGTTCATAGTAGCATTGATTTTAATAGTTTAGTAGACTACGATAGTATTTCCTTCTATCACATATTTAAATTTCATAACAAATGCAACATCTTCCATTAGTTGTTTTAGAGGTTGATTTTTATGTGATCCATTATATTTTCTTGTGGCTAGGCCTTGTTTCTTAATTTCAAACGCAACTCCATAATGTCGTTCGAGGGTTTTTGCTACCGATTCGAATGGTTTCTCTGTAAAAACCAGTTTTTTTTCCATCCAAGCGATATGGTCGATTCCAACAGTCGATTCTTTTTCAACTATACCTTCTACGATTGTCGCCTGTTCACCTGGCAAGAGTACGGACGCCTGATTTGAATGGCCCAAAAGGCTTTTAAACTCAACCCGACCTTGGTCCAAATGGATTATATTCGATTCGTTTTCGTAAGCAGTCAAGTTAAATTTGGTTCCAAGAACTTTGGTGACGGAGATATCCGTGGTAACTGTAAAAGGTAGTTCTGGATTTTCAGTCACCTCGAAATAGGCCTCCCCGTTCAAAGTAACACTCCTTGGGTTATTCCAAAAGTTATTGGGAACCGTTAGCTCTGAACCTGAATTAAGTATGATTCTGGTGCCATCACGCAACTTTATTGTTTTTGTTTCTCCAAAGCCGGATCGGTAAATATCTTTGCTGTTAACGAAGAAAAGAGCGCTAAGTCCCACAAGAATCGCAACTGAAGCCGCCAGCATAATTCTATTTAGTCTTAAGTAACTTTTACCGGAATTTCGTGGAAAGTCTTTCCTGGTTTCGTTGATCCGGTTCCACAAGCGTTCTTGCACGATTTCAAGTTCGGTATTTTCAATACCTTCTGGAATTTGGTCGCCAATGGTCTCAAATCCACTCTGAACTTCCATCCAAGTTTCTACAGCGTTGCGCTCTTCTTGGGTGCAAAGTCCCTTACCATATTTATCCAGAAGTTCTGCGGTTATCTTCATATCACTTTTGGTTAGGCTTTCTATTTATTAGAACGAAGAAAACGCAAGGGGGGTCCTACTTCAATTTTTAAAATGGAGTTGTTTTAACTTGTTTTTAACAAATTAGGATTACGACTAAATATCCAAAAATTGATCTATTCTGGAAAGCGCCTTGGTCAAATGATTTTTTACGGTCTTCTGGGAAATACCAAGCTTTAGGGCTATTTCATTGGTGGTCAGGTGATGTTGTCTACTTAGGCGATATACCTCTTGACAGCGACAGGGCAGCTGGGTTAAAATAATCTCCAGATCTTCCTCGAATAATTTTTCAACTGCTAAATTGTGCTCAATAGCCTCATAAGTAAAATCTTGGTCGTTGCACATTTTACATTCGTCGCTCTTAATTATTCCAACTTTATGTTTTCTAAAGTGATCAACAATTTTTGTTTTCACCGTTTTTATTAGATATACTTCTGTTGCAGTTGAAATGTCAAAGTCTCCTCTTCGTTTCCAAAGAGCTACAAACGCATCGTGAACTACCTCCTCTGATATGACTTTATCTCTAATCAGTTTAAAGGAAAATAGGTAGAGCCTTTTCCAGTACTTTCTGTAAATTTTTTCGAAATTATGCTCCTCCTTAAGGTTGTATGTTCCTTTTTCTATAATAGTCCAGTTAGTTTGCTCCAACAGCTTGAGGAACAAATATAGCCATTAGAATTTTGTTTAGAATCAAACTAAATAAGCACATACCTAAGCGAATTTTTGTTAACGGTCCAATTCTTACAACAATACTGAACTGTAGCTTATATATTATAGATTCTTGAAATAGCCGTTTTATGCGACTTTGAAATTAATTGACGCTACGATTTGTTGAGAGACTTGTATTTTTCATCTATTTGATCGTTTTGTCAATCCCCTTCTTATAACATTGAAAATGATTGTCTTACGACTAACGTATTGAAGCTATAAATAAAATTTCCAAGTTTAGATGGCTACTCTCAAAAAAGGAGGTCTTGAAAATTGATACGCCTTTTACAGATTTGGGCCACTTTGCCCTGCACTACGGCATGGAATCTATCCCTTATCCCCACGCTTCCGCAAAAAATAAAAAATGGAATACAAGCCAACTACTATCAACACTATCCATTTCCAGCGCGATGGACCGCTAATAGTTTGAGATTCTTCTTTGGGATTTAACGCCTCTACTTTGTAGCCTTTGACGTTTTTCCCGGGCAAATAGGTATTGGGGTTTTCAGCTTCAGACGCTAGCTGATCACTATTTGGCAATCCATCTGCTGCCATTTGTTTGCGAATTTCTCTCAACTCGATTCGATAGTTTTCTATGCTTTCGGATGAAATACCTTGTACTTCCTCAAATTCACTATCCAGAAAGTCCGCCAATTTGGGGTTGTTACAAACATTCAGGTTGCAGGACAACCCCACCTTTTCGACGGTTTGCAGAAACTGTGACAGCAACTTTTGTTTTACTTCCCCGTCAGGCGTCCAATAGGATTTCCTTATTGCTTCGTACATACGTGATACCATCACTTGGTAAGCATATAAGTTCTTTGATTCCTCAAAACGTTTGGAAACGTCCAGTCCATAGGAATCTTCTACGTATATTTTGAAAAAGTTATCCCAGTTGCTTTCGGTAACGGACTCAGGAACAGTGACTTGCCAACCCCACAAGTTTGAAGTCACCTGTCTTACAAATCGTCCACCTGAGTATCCCTCATCCAACATGGAGTTGATCCATATTGGGTTAAAATACCGTCCTTGTAACTCTTTGCTCAAAAAGTAACTTAATTTTTCATTTTTCATTTGACCTTGGTTGGTCAGGTTGGATACAATCACTTCTGGCGACTTGCCGTCTATTGCACGAATAGCCAAGGCCGTTCCTCCGAGATACTGAAAAAAATCATCATTGTCGAGACTGGCGTATAGGTGAGAGGTACGGCTGTGCAGCACAGCTTTTGTTCCGGATAGGTTTTTTTCAAATAGCGCTATCAGCAAGGAATCGTTGGTGGGTTGATTACCCCAAAACCCTTCACTGTAGGGAAAGTGCATACGATTTATAAAAACATCCGCTACTTCTTTGTCCTCTTCCCAAGTGCCGGAGGCATCAATTACTGTATTGGTCCCTGTACCATAAGCACCATCTGGAGTAGAAAATATCCTGACTTCGGAAAGTGCTTTGGCCAGGTTTTTCTTCATCCCTTTTGCAAGTAACATTTCGTAGTTATGAGCTGTGTTCTTCCGCACGTAATTGTCTACTTCGTCTTGTTTTGCAGCTAGCTTTACAGCTTTATCGAGCAGCAATACAAGTTGAGGAAAAATATCCCGGTAGAGTCCTGAAGGAATGAGCACTACGTCCACTCTCGGTCTTTTTAGAATGCCTCTAGGAATTACCTGGAGATCCACTACTTTGCCGTATCCATCATAAACGGGCTTAACTCCTAAAAGGCTCAAAATTTTGGACTCCATAATACCTTCATTCCTAATACACTCCGTGGACCAAAGATTAAAGGTCACTTTATCGGGAAATTCTCCCTCGTGTTCCCTTAGGTGCGTTTCGATAAGATCGTTTGCCAGGTTTTCTCCAGTTTTATACACCTCATCCGAGGGAATATAGTCGGCATCGAAAGCGTAGAAGTTTTTACCGGTTGGGAGGGAATTCGGATTTCTGAGTGGGTCGTTCCCCGTACTTGCAGGAATGTATTTACCACTTAAAGCGTCTACCAGAGCGCTGAGTTCGGCTTCTGCACTGGCGACAATGCGTTGGCGAATGTCATCTGCATACACTTTACGCTGTTTTTTGCTCAGACCGCTCTTTTGTCCAACTATGGCCTTCACATTTTTTTCGATATAATCGGGTTTGGGCAATTTTCCGAAAGTATGAAGTCCTAGAGGGGCATGTTGCTCCTGAACCTCTTCAATATAGTGTTCGATGTAGTGCAATTGCGCTTCCTGGAAGATGGGACCAAATGCTTTTTTGCCCAAAATCCCGGATTGTAGTGCGTATTTGCGAATCTCGTTCAATTTGGCCTTTGCCAATGCCGGACTTTTAGCTTCTGCGATGCTGTGTTCGGAAATAAGCTGTTCCAATCGGGCCAACATTGGATTGAGAGCGATTTTATCGAAAGGCGGGGTCATGTGGTCGATGATAATCGCTCCAGAACGCCTTTTGGCTTGAAGACCCTCACCCACATCATCCACAATATAAGGGTAGACATTGGCCATATCCCCAATCAACGCTTCGGAAGCGTCGTGATGGTTTAAACCCGTTTCTTTTCCAGGTAGCCATTCCAGTGTGGAATGTGTACCAAGATGTACAACGGCATCTGCATTAAAACCAAATTGCAGATAAAGGTAAAAAGCTACGTATTGATGGTGGGGAGGGACAGAAATATCGTGATGCATAATGTTCGAATCTTGTGACCACCCGCGAACGGGTTGTGGTGTAAGCAAGATGTTGCCATAGCGAACGGAAGGAATTACGAAGTACTTTTTTTCGTTTTTATCCCTCCAAATCATGATCGTGCTTTCTTCGGGCTTTCCCCATTCTTCCTCGATTTCCTTTTTCAAGGGACTGGACAGTTTTGCATACCATTTCAAATACAGGTCCATTGGCACCAATGTTGCCTGACCCTTTTGCACCAACTTATCAATTTCTCGTGGCGCCCATTTTCCAATATTAAGTCCATAGGTAGAAACCTTTTCAAAAATAGTGTCTTCGGTAAGTGGTCCTTTGCCCAGTAAATACCCTTCTTTTTTCAATCTTGACAAGATGGAATACAGGCTATTGGGAACCACATTAAGGTAACTTGCACCCAAAAGCTCCTTTCCCGGAGGATGACTATAATAAATCACCGCAATTTGTTTCTGATCATTTGGCTTGTTTTGCAAAACATGCATTTTCTGTACCCGCTTTAGCAAGCGCTTCACCTGGAATAATATGGAACGTTTTTCCGTCCATTGTGCTGAAGGGTTCACCATCTCCTTGCTGCTGGTCACGATAGGTTGTACCATTCCCATCTGTTCGGGAATATTCAAGGAGCTTGTACGTTTGTAGATGTCCACCCCCTTATCATTTCCCATCCACTCTTCCGCAGTTTGATTAACCTGAACCATATTGATTACGGGGATACCAAGTTTTTCAAACAACTCCCTATTTTGACGGGGATTGGCCCCTAGCCAGGCGGCTTGTGCCAAAATTACTTCTGGAACAAGCTGTTTATTGGTATTGTAAAACAGCTTTTCAGCATCTTCTTTCTGCGGATAACCATAATAGAAAAGCACATTAAAGCCATTCTCTTCAAATTGTGAGGCATACGCCTTGAAATGTGTCAATTGCTCGGATAAAAAGTCACTTCGCCACATATTTATGGCTATCCAAGGATTATCCTTCATATAGGGCCCGTAATCTCCTCGGTATGACTCAAAATCCTCATATATTTTTTGACTTTCGATATTGCATAAGGCAAATTCGGGCATGGTAATCGGTTGTTGTTGCGGAATTTTCATCCCCAACGAACGCTGGCATTGGTCTAATATCATGCGTACCAGGTTGTTTCTTCCCGATTGTTCGTAAAACTCAATGGTTTTTGCATCCATTTGGACAGCGGTATACTTTCCAAGTCCAGAAATTTCAGCAGAGCCCACCGCAAAGACCTTCCTTCCGTTTTTGGCCATTTTATTCAAAAGGGGCAATACGTTCGAGACTGTTGCCGCGTTGATGATATCGATGAAAATTAGCTGGTTGGCACTTAATTTTTCATAGGTAAGTACGTCAAGATTTGAGTGATAGTAGGTGTTTATCCGGGCTTGTACGCCATAAGCTGCCAAAGCTGTTTTCGCCTCTTTGGCAGTTGCCTCGCCTAAAAAGCGATAAGAGTCTGTTAGAAGCAAGGCAATATCTATTTTTTGATCAACGCCCTGACCTTTTACATTTCCAACGAGTATTAGGAAGACGAGACCAACGTAGTGCATTAGATGTTTCTTCATACACTTATTCTTCTGGAATGTAAATGACACGCCCATCTTCTAGTTTATATGCCGTTCCAAGTTTTACTCCTCTTCCAGATTCAGTGGTTTCCGTAACTTTTTCAATTTTGATATCCTTCCCTTTCTTGGTGATTATCTGGATCTCACCATTGGGCATGGTCTTGGTGATGACCAGTTCGGAATCTGGGTTGAACAGATCTAAAGTGCTATAGGCCATGAACAGTGCAAAGAATAATGCCACGATGAAAACCACACTTACATCAAATAAATTGGCCATACTGCTGATGGGATCTTCTTCTATCATAAATTCTCTGTCAAGGCGGGATTGTCTTCCAAGTAAACTCATGGTTTTATTGGTTTAATCGTTGTTTTTTATACTGTTTTGCAACGCCATTTCCCATTCCACCAAACTCTTTTCGCATAAGCTCTCGCAAGCAAACAAATCTTTTTTCATCCATTCTGTCTGTTTGTAGTGCAACAAAAAAGCGATTAATCCAGAAGCCATACCCACTACGGTTGTAGTGAAGGCGGTTACCATATTTGCCGACATAACCATAAGGTTTCCTTGTGACAAAGACGCCAATGCAGTGCCCATAGGGATAAGCGTCCCCAAAAGACCTAATGAAGGGCCAGCTTTAATAATGAGTCGATTGGCATTTAACGACTTCTTATACCCTTGGTGCCATTTGCGGAGCGCGGAAATAAGATCGTATTCCACGGCTTTGTAGGTGGTGGCAGGCGCTTCAAAATAGTCCTTATGCTGAATTTCAAAAGCCTTAATTTGTTTAAAGTTCTTATTGTGCCGTTGTTTTAGTTCACTTAAGAATTTACCCACCGCAAATACCTGATGTACCAGTACAAATAGTACGCCCAAAAGTACAGGGTAGTACAATATGTTGGATATGGCCAATAAAATGGATTCTATAATATTCATTGGTTAAAATTAGATTTAGATGATTGGTTTTCTTTCCATAGAAAGCCTCCGAGTACCAATATAATTAGTACGGCAAGAAGCAATGCGCTTTGTTGATTTACAATTGAGGAAATGGGAATTGTCGCTACAGGTTTTAGATTTTGCTGTACACTGTCCACCGAAGGTTCCAGTAAGAAAAGCAAGGTTAGCAAAGTTCCCACTTTTAGAAAATAATCTTGTGACCCTTTAAGGAAATCGAAACGTATCGAAATCAACCCAAAAAAAAGCATGAAAATGAATGGGCCCGCCATCCACACCTGTGGCAATTCCAATCCAAGGTAAAAGGGGGCGTATGCCATAAAAACCAGTCCAGCAAGGCCTATTGTCTTTTCTAGTCTTTCTTCATCCAGGTCGAATAAAAAAGAAATGTAGTTTAGGACCAATAGGGCCAGAATTATGATCTGAACATGGGCTTCTATAAAGTTTTCACCGAAAAAGCACAAAACGGCCAAGCCTGAAAATGTGCCAAGAACAACAAACCAATGGGTTTTCTTCTTTCTTATAGACCTAAGAATACCACTGAAAGCATAAACCCCCAGAAAAAAGGTCTGTAAACCTAGAAGTATTACATCAATAGTCATCCGCATGCCGTTTGCTTTAACATCGTTTCACCTTTGGGTTGAAGACAAATGGCACAATTCAATACCAACTAATACTGCAGAAGTACAATTTATTGGCAGGTACGAAAGGTATCATTGCGCTTTTAATCCCGAAAGCTCTGATATGGTCATGTTTGGCAGGTCTCCTGACTTACACTTGCTATTTTACCTTCCCGTCGTAAACCGGCAGTGGCCTAAAAGAAATAGCAACTTGTTGCGACAAGGTGCTGAAACAAGTTCAGCACATGTTTACAGTTGCGGGTACAGCTCCGGATTTTTCAAATGAATCACCGGATTCCCATATTAAGGCTTTCTCCATCACAAGGAGAAAATCCACCAAAACACCTCACCGCAAATTAGCATTTAAAGATGACTTTGAATAGTTTTGGCAACATCTTTTTGAGATAGCTCAAATGGATAAATAGAAGCAAAGTGGTATCCAAAATGGGGAAGACAAAGCCAATTATGATTGTAGGGACCGGGTCGGATGTCGGCAAAAGTTGGATAACTACAGGAATTTGTAGGTGGCTGAAAAACCATGGTTTTAACCCGGCTCCCTTTAAAGCCCAAAACATGTCGCTCAATAGCTTTTCAACCCTAGATGGATTGGAAATTGGTAGGGCGCAGGCCGTCCAGGCAGAGGCCTGTAAATTAGCGCCGACGGTTGAAATGAACCCCATTCTATTAAAACCTTCGGCAGAAAACCGGTCTCAAGTGGTACTTTATGGGAAACCACTTGGCGTACAAACGGCGAGACAATATTTTGCCAATGATAAAAACCATCTATTTGAGGAGGCGCAAAAGGCGTTTCGCACACTAGAGGACAATTTTAGTCCTATTGTGATGGAAGGGGCGGGAAGCATCAGTGAATTAAACCTGAAACACCGAGATATCGTGAATATGCCAATGGCTAAAGCTTCGGATGCCTGCGTGTATTTGGTTGCTGATATCGACAAAGGGGGGGTATTCGCAAGTGTATATGGTACTATCGCTTTATTGGAGGAATGGGAACGTAAACTGGTCAAGGGAATCATTATCAATAAATTCCGTGGCGATCTAACGCTATTTGAGGAAGGAGAAAAAATACTGGAAGATTTGACCAAAATACCCGTGCTTGGTGTAATGCCCTACGCCTCGGATATCGTTTTGGAAGAGGAAGACTCGGTGGCGCTCAAAGCAAGAAAGACCACAGCACAAGAAAATAAGCTTAATGTAGCGGTAGTCCATTTGCACTACATGTCAAACTACACGGATTTCCAAGCCTTGGAACAAGAACCACTGGTCAACCTATATTTCTCTAGAAATGTGGAAGAGTTGAAGAAGGCTGATGTGCTTATTATCCCAGGAACCAAAAATACCATTGAGGACTTAGTAGCTTTAAAGCAAGATGGCATCTTTGAAGCCATTCAAGAACTATATCCAAAGATTCCCATACTTGGAATTTGTGGTGGATATCAAATGATGGGAAATTGGATTAACGACCCTTATAGGGTTGAAAGTAATCGCGGTAAGGAAGAGGGCTTGGGACTTTTTGATATTACCACGACCCTTACCAAAGAAAAGACCGTAGTGCAGCAAAGTTTCATGTTCAAAGACTATGGCAAAATATGTAGCGGATATGAAATTCATATGGGGGAAACGAAGGTTCCCGAACACAAACACTTGAATTTTATTGGAGAATCACCGGAAGGCTACTTTGATGGTGACAAGAGCTGGGGAACCTACCTTCACGGTATTTTGGACAACCAAGTTGTGGTGAATGAATTACTTCACTTGAAAAACAAGGAAGCGCAAGCCAAAAACTATTTGCAATTCAAGGAAGAACAGTACGATAAGCTTGCCGAATGGATTGATCAGCACTTGGATATGGGTACCATAATTAAAAACAGTACGGTAAAATGATCTACGGACATGGGGATGACCTGTTTCGGTATACCGATGAAATAAAGTACAACTTTAGTTCCAATGTATATTATAAGGGTTCTCCGCCGGAGCTTTTGACCTACATATCTTCAGCAATAGATAGCGTTCAAAATTATCCTTCCCCTGCTGCAGAAGAACTTAATGAAGCAGTGGCAAAGAGATTTCAGTTGGACAAGAATCATTTTTTGTTTACCAATGGAGCCACTGAAGCATTTTATTTGATTGCACAAATGTTTTCTGGAAAGTCTGCAGGAATTTTTGCACCGACCTTCACGGAATATGAAGATGCTTGTAAGGTCCATGGACTGAATTATGATTTGGTTGATAAAACATGGTTACGGCCCCAAGACTATCACTTAGTTTTCATCTGCAATCCCAACAACCCAGATGGAATGATCATCCCGACCAAGAAATTGGTACAATATATGGAACATGCACCCAATACAACTTTTGTCATCGATGAAGCCTATATTGAATTCACGAACCAACTGAAATCACTGATTGCTCTGGTTGAGCATTTTGACAACCTGATTGTTGTTCGCTCCCTGACCAAAACCTTCGCCATTCCAGGGATACGATTGGGCTATTTAGCAGCTTCCCCAAAAACTGTAGAGAGGCTTCTAAGCAAAAAAATGCCGTGGACCGTAAATGCCCTGGCCATTGAAGCAGGACTGCAACTATTTGGGCATTATGACCAATGGCTCTTCAATGTCGAAGAACTGCTGGAAGAAACCAAAGCATTTGTCTATGAACTTTCAGCAATAAATTGGTTAAAAGTGAAACCCACCCACACCTCTTATTTCTTGACTGAAATAAAAAAAGGCAAAGCTTCGGAACTAAAAGAATATTTGGTAAAGGAACATGGAATCCTGATTCGAGATGCGACAAATTTCAAACGTATAGATGGTGAATACATACGCCTTTCTACACAAAGTAAGGATGCAAATAGAGCTCTAATAAACGCCCTTAAACGTTGGAAATAGCCCCGATTTATATCGTAGTGATCGCCTTTGCACTGGACTCCTTATTGGGCGACCCACGCTGGTTACCGCATTTGATCGTGCTTTTTGGGAAATCTATTTCCGCTGGTGAGATAGCGCTTAATAAAGGAAAAAATAAATTTATCAAGGGAATGGTTTTGGTCGTTTTGTTGGTTTTATCCGCTTATAGCTTAACTTATTTCTCTCTGGATGGATTGCGAGTCGTAAACCCCATTCTTTCATATATCGTCGCTGTTATTCTTTTGTTTTATTGTTTGGCCAACCGAACACTCGTTAAGGAAGGTTATGCCGTATTTCGGACATTGGAAAAAAATGGACTGGAAGTAGGAAGAGAACGGCTATCTTGGATTGTGGGAAGAGATACTTCCAACCTCAATGGGCAGCAGATACGTACCGCAACACTGGAGACAATCGCAGAAAATTTGAGTGATGGTGTGATTGCTCCCCTTTTTTATTATTTCATTTTAGGTGTTCCCGGGGCGGTAGCCTACAAAATGATCAATACCCTGGACTCCATGATAGGCTATAAATCAAATCGATACAAAATCTTTGGAAGATTCGCGGCCAAACTAGATGATGTCGCCAACTTTGTCCCTGCAAGGATTACCGCTTTTTTGATGCTGGTAGTTACCGTTAAACTTGGAGGTTTAGGATTCGTTTTTCGAGAAGGTAAGAAGCACTCAAGTCCCAATGCAGGATATCCGGAAGCAGCATTAGCCTACATTCTCGATTGTCAGTTTGGCGGGCCAAATTACTATGAGGGAAAACTTGTGGAAAAACCGTACATCGGAAATAATCGCAGGATTCTTACCACCAAGGACTTAAAAACAGCATCCTACGTAAATTGGGCCAGCAGTATCCTGTTTATTCTTCTATATAGTGTGACTTTTTATTTTTTGCATGAGTACTTACATTAAGAAATACATCATTACCGGAGCACCCGGAACTGGAAAAACCACTTTGGTCAATGCACTTGCGGAGAATTATCCATGCGTACATGAAGTTTCCAGGAAGGTTATTGTCAATGAACAAGAAAAAGGTAGAACGGGAACGCCATGGCAAGATATGAACCGGTTTGCTGAATTGGTCTACAAAGCGTCCATAGTCGAACTTGAAGCAAATCCCCAAGCGCTATTTATAGATCGTTCCATTCTCGATTTGACTGCTTATCTACAAGTGGAAGCTAAGCCAATTCCGTTATCAATCAGTTCCTTCCCGTATCACGATCGATTTCATAGGAAGGTATTTTTCGCACCTACTTGGCGAAGCATTTACCAAAAGGATGAGCAAAGGCTACAGAGCTTTGAGCACTGTTTGGAACTCGAGCGGGTTTTGAAGGTACGTTATATCGAAAGCGGATTCGATATCGTCATCCTTCCCAAGGATACTGTTCCAATAAGAGTTAATTTCGTTCATGAGTTTTTAAAATCGGGAATATCATTATGAAATGGGCCAGACAAATTCGAATACCGAACGGAATGTTCAATGGCGAATTAAATCTGACTGATAAAAAATAATAAAAATAACAGATGAAAATTTATACCAGAAAAGGAGATAAAGGAACCACCGGGGTTTTCGGGGGAAAACGTACTGCTAAGAATGGCGCACGGATGGAATGCTTGGGAACATTGGATGAAGTAAATAGTACTATAGGCCTGCTGCGTTCCAAGTTAGGGTCGGAACATAGTTGGCAGAAGAACCTGCACCGAATCCAAAAAGACCTTATGGATATGATGTCCCACTTGGCACGCCCTTCTGATTCCAAAAAAGAAAACCCAAACCCTAGACCGATTGATGGAGCGGAATTCTGCGAACGATGGATTGATGAACTGGAAGGGGCAATGAGTAGTCCTTCAGATTATTTTTTGCTTCCAGGGGGAAATGAAATTTCTGCCCTATGCCATGTTTGCAGAACCCAGATGCGGCGTGGAGAAAGAACCTTGTTCAGTCTTGCCGATGAGGATCCGGATTGCGTGGAGGAGTATGTTTCCGCCTACATCAACCGATTGTCCGACCTCTTTTTTATACTGGCCAGGGCTGAGATGGATAAACATGGCGTGGCAGAGGAAAAATGGAATCTATTTCTTTACAAGCGCAAGAAAAAAGCCAAAAATTGAATCTTCGCGGAAAACGAACAAATCTGGGATGAGTTGGTTATTGTTACGTGCTGTCACTCATCAAGGACATTTCTTGACGCAATGTTCGTAAAAGCTCAGCAATATTAGGACAATTAAAAGTCTTGTTATGGATGTTTAGTTCCCATAGGTCATTGGAATATTGCACTTTAATGAACCAATCCGAATCGGTTGCCACTTCATAGCCTTCTCTTTCCAATGCGCGCCGGGCCCAAATACTGTAAACATCATTTCCCGATAAGGACACCTTTCCTTTGATGGCGTGTACAACTTTGAAAGACCCTGAATGTTTATTAAAAGTAAAAGAATTGCTTTTGAACACTTGCTCAAACATACCGGACAAAACCAAATCTTCGGGTGCGCCGATTTCCATCTTCGCATCTCTGTTCATTAACCAAATGGTATCCGCTGTCTGAAGCGCAAGGTCCAATTCGTGGGTAGAGAGGAATATGGCCTTATTGGTTTCTTTGGCCAAACGTTTAAGGATGTTCATGATTTCCACACGATTGGGTAAATCGAGATGGGCCGTTGGCTCATCAAGCATTACCAAAGGAGTGTCTTGTGCTAGGGCTTTAGCTATAAGTACACGTTGCTTTTCCCCATCACTCAACTCATGAAAGAACCTATCCTTGTAATCATTTAAATGAACGTTATCCAACGCGTCTTCAATAATCTCATGATCCTTTGGTTCCAGTTTTGCGAAATAGTTAGTGTACGGATAACGACCTACGGAAACAATATCCAATACCGTCATGCCCCCCACATTTATTTTATCCGTTAAAACCAAACTCAATAATCGCGCATATTGATGGGGCTTCATTTTTTTTACATCAACCCCGGAGATAACAGTGTCTCCATTTAATGGTTTTTGCAACCCAGCGATAGTACGCATCAAAGTGGACTTACCGCAGCCATTTGGCCCAATTAAACATACAAGCTCGCCATTGTGGATTTTTATACTTAAATCCCTTTCAAGTTCTAGAACCCCTTTTTTTGTTTGGTAACCTATGGTCAACCCCTGTGTATAAAGGATGGGCACCGTAAAGGGAGTATCGCCTGGGGTTTTTTCAGATTCATGTTCCATTAGAAAGCTCCTTTCATTTTCTTGCTTTTAATAATTATGGCTAAAATGACAGGTGCACCAAAGAGTGCGGTAACCGAATTTAGCGGAAGAGTTGTTTGGGCTCCGGGTACTTGCGATACAATATCACAAACCAACATAATTACCATACCACACATCATGGTTGCTGGAATCAGCACTTTATGATTTGAAGTACGGAAAAGCAAACGCGCTAGGTGGGGGACGGCGACACCAATGAAAGCAATTGGACCGGTAAACGCCGTGACAGTACCAGCAATTATGCTAGTGGTCAGAATCAGTTTTAATCTTGTTCTCGAAACATTGACCCCGACCCCGGTCGCATAGTTCTCCCCTAAAAGCAAGGCGTTCATTTCTTTGGAATAGAATAAAGAGAATAGAAGTGTAAGAACTAGGACTGGACCCATTACCTTCAACTGGGACCATGCCACCCCCGAAAGACTGCCGAATGTCCAGACCAGAAAGTTTTGGATCAACTCCGGATCACTGAAATACTGTAGGATATTAACTATGGCACCTGTGATAAAGCCAAACATCAAACCAACAATTAAAACCGTAACGGTGTCCGATACTTTAGATGAGGCCAATAACACCCCCAAAAGCACCAAAAACGATCCAATTATAGCAAAAAGGATAAGGCCCCAACTACCCAGTGTTTCTTGAAAGTTGGCGGTCACTCCAAAAATCGCGGTAGAAGAAAGTACGAACACCGCAACTCCCAAGCTCGCCCCATGACTTATCCCTAGTACAGAGGGGCCTGCCAGTGGATTTTTGAAAAGTGTTTGCATCTGTAATCCGGCCACAGAAATACCTGCTCCTGTTAAAATTGCTGTAATTGCTTTGGGAAGCCTGAAATTAAAAAAGATATATTCCCAAGACTTTTTAGAGGCATTTCCCGAAATAATATGGAACAATTCTTCTACTGATATTTTTACACTCCCCAAGCTCAAATCCAGGAGAAATAGGCATAGAATCGAACCAACTCCAATGAGTACCACTCCCCAAGGTTTTACTATGTATGTATTGCTTTTTATCAATTATCAGGATGATTATTGGAGCTTTTTGTAATAGAACAGTTGATGATCGGGAAGTAGGTCAGGGTGGAAAATTTTAATGACGTCCTTAAGAATACGGTCGGGCCGGGCCATTCCACTTTCCCAGTAATCGTTGCCTCCATTTTTACTCATTCTTTTATTGAAGGTATATACATTTCCGTCTTTAAAAGCTTTAAATAGGGTATATCGTTCATCCATCATTTCCAATTCTTTCAAGGACTGTGCCCTTGGTCCGATCCAATAATCCGCATCTACAAGGTCATCAAGGACCACTTCAAAGCTAAGTGGGAGACTACCTGTCGACTTTTGGTCCTTATAATGGTACGTTCCACCGGCATCTTGAATGAGTTTCGTTAAATAGCTGTCCGAACCAGGCATATACCACGTTCCCTTAAAGTTATTGCCCGTCATAATGGAAGGTCTGTCGTGAATATTGGAAGTAATGGATAGGGCTTTTAGATATTCTTTTTCCACATTTCTGAAGATAGAATCTGCTTCCGCGTCCTTATTAAAGAAAGCCCCGACAAATTTAATCCACTCCGCTCTGGCCAACATACTGGTTTCCATCCATTCCACATTATATGAAACCGGTATTCCGACTTCGGCTAAACGGGCGTCCTCATTTCTGACATTGTCCACGCCGGTTTTCATGACAAGTTGAGGAGATACGTCCAATAATATCTCAAGGTTACTATTCTTCAAAGAGCCTACCTGTGCAATTGTACCTTGGCTCACTTTTTCATAAACGTAGGAGTCAAAAATATATCTGTCATCGGCAACTCCCACAATCTTGTCCAGCTCTTCTAGCAATCCGATGAAGCCTATATGTGGACTAGAGGTAGCAACTACGCTGTCCAAAGGTATCGGAATCTTAAATTCCGCCCATTCAACAGCAGGTTCTTCCTTGCCTTTGGGGTATAGTAGATACGATGCCAACGTATCACCAACTACCCACGGATTTCCAACGATGATGGACTTGTAATTCTTCTCCACACTGACGGTGAAATGTTGGGCGTACTTTATTTGGGGTTTAAATTCTCTTGGAATAACTTCTGAAGCTACCCCTTCTTTCTCTTGGGACTGTTTCTGATGTGACTGGCAGGCCGTCAGAAGCAGTACACCAATTACACCTAATACGTTTCTCCTCTTTTTATTGACCATGAATTCAAAAACAGATATACCGAAATAAGGACCAATGAATGGAACATAGGTGTGATGGCCTACAGATTGTTCTCATCCGATAGCTCCATCCCCTAAGCGTCGAATTATTGTTGTTTAAAATGGTAGGTCTTCTGGCTTGCCAAGTTTTATGCCTTCCCATAAAGACGGTTGTCCAACAGTGGCTTTCTATAAAACTCCTCAGACTAGCTGATTTTGGCCTACAGCTGCGGGGGCAGCTCCGGAATTTATTCTTTTTGGAATAGCACCGGATTCCCTGTTATGCGTATGCACCATGTTTGATTGTAAAAATAGAGTTTTCTCCCGATTTAATTCTTTAAAAAGATAATCGCACTTCTTCTACCTTTTGCTTTCTGAAAAACATATATTTGCCGCTTATCCGGTGTCTGTGTTTTCAATCGATGAACCATGGACTTAAAAGGGAATCTTGTGAAAATCAAGAACTGTCCCCGCAACTGTAAGCTTGTGCTGAATTCGTTTCAGCATCTTGTTAAGGCAAGTTGCTATTTCTTCAAACCACTGTCGTTTGACGGGAAGGTTAAATAGCAAATGCAAGTCAGGAGACCTGCCGGATGAAAACCGTTGAATGTAAACTTCGGGTGAAAGTTTTACATAAAATATGGCTTCCTGCAAAATAAGAAGGGTAGCTTTTACTTAAAATCAACTATAATCAAAAGAATGAAAAAGTATCTTTTTATTATGGCTACAGTCTGTTGTGTAGCTATTGGAAAATCACAGGACTCATTAAAAGTGGTCCAACTGGATGATGTAGTCCTCACGGGCAACAAAATTGAAACCCTAGTTGAAAAATCAGGAAAAACTATTTTTAAGCTCAATCAAAAAACAATTGAAGCGAATCGCGGTAAAGACGTTACCGACTTACTTAATGAAATTCCCGGTGTTCAAATAGATGGAAATTTTGGCACTCTTGGGACCAACATTAACTACCGAATAAGGGGGGCACAGAGCGAACAAACACTAATTCTTATTGATGGAATACCGTATAACGATCCGTCCGGTGTGGCGCAGACATTTGATCTTCGTTTGTTGGATTTAGATCAGGTAGAATCCATAGAAGTACTGAAAGGAGGATTGAGTTCCCTTTACGGTACAGGAGCTGCGGCGGGTGTAATTAGCATTAAGCTCAAAGAAGCAGCTAAAGAGACCTTTAAAACCATCTTAAACACCGAATTTGGCAGTTTTAACACCTTCATGTCCAATGTAAACGTATCAGGTAGTAGTGACAAACTTAACTATATGTTCAGCGGTTCCTATAAGTCCTCGGATGGGTTTTCGGCGGCGTTGGATACCATCGGGAATCAGGGTTTTGATGATGACGATTTTGAAAGCTTCAATTTTTTGGGAAGGCTGGGGTATCAATTCAATGACCAGTTCTCGATTGGACTTTTGGTAACATCTGACGCTATTGAAAGTGGTTTTGACGCTGGCGCGTTCAGGGATAATGACTCGGAATTGGAACAGACACTACTTAAATTCGCCATATCTCCGAAATACCAATGGAACAGTGGAAGTGTGCGAGCCAATTTCTCCTATCATACCAACGAACGAATCTTTAATTCTCCAAATCGTAATGATCCCAATGAGAGGGACATTAGCGAGTTTAACGGAAATACACTACAAGCAGACATCATAGTCGATCAAGTGCTTACCAATGCGATAAAGTTGATAGGAGGAATTAATTTTCAGCGTCCCGTATGGAAACCTGAGGATGCAGATAGTGAAAACTTTACCATGATCGACCCCTATTTATCTATTATTCACGATTACGAAAATTTCAACTTTCAGCTGGGGGGTCGTTTGAATAACCACAGTTTGTATGGAACTAATTTTGTTTGGAATGTGAATCCGAGTTACCGATTGGAATTTGGCTCCAACCAACTCAAGATTCTAGGTTCTTATGCCACAGCATTCCTATCCCCCTCTTTAAATCAACTATTTGCTGGTGATTTCGGTTTTCTTATGGGAGATGCCGGTAACCCCGATCTTGAACCCCAAGAGTCAGAATCGGCCGAAGCTGGCTTTGAATGGATATTCAAGGAAAAGTTTCAATTCTCAGCTGTGTATTTCTACAGAAAAGATGAAAATCTTATCGATTTTGTCTCTAGTCCCGATTTTACGAGTGGGAGTTACGTTAATCTTGAGGGTGAAACCGCTGTGGACGGAATAGAGCTAAACGCCAGATATGCCTTCTTGCCGCAACTCACATTGATAGGCCATTATACATACACCGGAGCTATCAACGATGATATGATTTTGAGAAGGGTCCCTGACAATAAATTTGGGTTTACTTTTTCAGCAATTCCTGTTGAGAAGTTACTCGTGAAATTGACTCATTTGTATGTTGGAGAAGTTCCTGAAAATGAGGAAATCACTCTAGATGCTTATAATCTCTTTGATGGTTTTGTATCGTATACGTTTAAGCAATTGACCGTCTCCGGAAGCATTAACAATATTTTTGATGCCGATTATGTTGACCGGTTTGGATTTGCTTCTGTAGGAAGAAACTTCAACATTGGATTACGGTATGAATTCTAGTCCTTGAAGTTCTTTTTGTCTCTTTATAAATTCAATTATTTAGTCCGAACACCTCTGCTCTCCTATTGGAACTTAAAGTATTAGGTGCCTTGAGCTCTGAAAAAGTGAAAGTTCTTGCCACCGCACCAACTCGCCTAAATTTTTAAAGCATCCCATTCTTTAAAAAGATAATGGAATATGGTTTCTGTGGAACCGTAAAAGATTCCTTGGAAGCTTGGAAAGCAAAGTAGGAGAGTAGGGAGGTGAAAGTGTATGAAATGGAAAAATCTCTATTGTTGTTAAAAACTTACCAATGAACTACCTAGCCCAGCATGACGGATAAAACACATGCTATGCGATAAGTCAACCAAGCATCAATTTCTTGAACGTTTAAAAAAAAATCATCCATTTTTGGTGAATAGTTTCATTTGAAATCTGCTTTGACACCTATGGAGGTAAATTGTTGATTACTATCCAAACTCTCCAGGCTTACATTTTCGTAATTAAACCGATAATCTGTTGTGAGTGAAAAAACTTGGGTAAGTTTTAATTCTAAGCTTACATACAATTTAAAAATATAATCCGCGCTTTCTCTGGTAGATCGTAAAAACCATCCATTGGATTTTAATAGTAATTTATCTTTGAAAATTTGAGTGCCCCCATCATAATGCAAAACCAGACGGAGCATATTTCTTTGGTTTCCAATGCGGTCGCTATTGATAAAAATAGATTCGGTATACCTGTTTCTATAGTACACTGATCCCACAGCGAACAATAGTCTATTACTGTTTTTTAAAGTCGGTTTATACGTAATACCCCCACCATAACCCAGACGAAACTCTAATTCATATCCTAAGTTGGTCTGTAAATCTGTAACCAAAAACGGATGCCATCTTTTCTGACCGTTAACATAAAGCTTGAATAGTGATAGCGCATCCCAATTTCGATTCAACACTTCGCCATCAGCATCACTGAACAGAAATCTGAATTGGTTTTCGAAACTCCAAGAACGTTTTTCGAAAGTTGGATTGAACTCGAATTGAAATGTTCTTTGAAATTCCGTTCCACTGGTCAAACTTCCAGATAAACTAAAACTTCCTTTGAACTGCAGGGTATCTTTTGGTACTGTTTGACTACATATGGGCATTGAAACGAGCAGGAAGAGAAATAGTATTTTACTCATTCAATTCAATTTTAGAACAACTCGGGGACTGATCGTTTTAAGAAGCTGGACCACTATAACAGTAGCAAGCCAATTTTGAGCTTTACTTTAGCAGCGCATCCAATTCGTCATCCTTTAAAACGATATTCATTTTTTTCACTTTTCCCTTGCTTACATAAATTCCCTTTCCATTGTATTTTGTATCAAAAGCAGCTTCATATAGCTTTTGTGCACCTTCTTTAGGGGATTTAAACAATAAATTTCGGATGGGTTTTAACCACGAAGGCATTCCATCTCCCGCGGTCATTTTTGTCTTTATGGCTCCAGGGTCAACATTGACGATGCGAAGGTTTTCATTTTTACTATTCAAATGGTTCATTAACAGTACCATTGTTAATTTTGAATCCATGTAAGAGCCTGTTAGTTTGGTAAATTTTTTTGGCTTTTTGAAACGCTGAATATCAATGGAACGCTTGTTCTGTAGACCTGCGGTTGCCGTATTTACCACCAAAGGATTTTGTGCTTTTCCCAAAAGCGGAAGAAGTTCTTGTGTTAAGAGGTATGGGCTTAGTGCATTTATCTCGAGCTGTAACTCATTTCCGTAATCTGAAAAATAGAGTTTATCCAACAGTACCCCTGCATTGTTAAAAACAACGTCAATTTTTGTCCAAACCGTTTTAATGTCTTCCGACACGCTCTTTATATCTTCTCTTTTGCTCAAATCAGCGAAAAAAAAGTCCATTTGCGATGCGCCACCCAATTCTCTAATTGCATCGCCCTTTCTTTTTTCATTCCTAAGAATCAAACCTATCTTATGACCTTCATCTTTAAGCATTTTTGTGAGTTCAAGGCCCATTCCTGAATGCCCGCCAGTTAAAAGGATATTTTTGTTTTTCATACGTATTAATTGCTTGTATCTTTTGTAATCTATTGGTTTAGGAATGATAAAGTTGCTTCGAAAACCTGTTCTGGTTTTTCTTCAACAACAAAATGCCCAGAATCCAATTCCAAAAAGGACACTTCATTCACTTCGTTTTTCCAGATAGTTGGATAATCAAAATTCCCTGTGTTCGATCGTTTTCCCCAAATCACCAAGGTGGGGACGGTAATCTTTACATCAGCATCCGCTTTATCGTGTTCCATATCAATGCCTGCACTTGCTCGATAATCTTCACACATGGCATGAAAAGCATCCTCGGTTCCATTGGTCGCAGCATAATCTTTACCGGCTTCTTCATCATCACCAGCAGCGGATCTAGCAAACGCTCCCGCTTGGGGACCCATGAGATTTTCAGGTAAGGGGTAAGGTTGTGACCAAAATGTCCAAGCCCAAAATCGCTTGGCTACACTGGTATTCATATGTTCCCAGACGTATGTAGCAGGAATTACATCCATAATGACCATTTTTTTAGCGGCATGGGGATAATCTTTTGCTAATCTTCTAGCAGCATGAGAACCTCTATCGTGTGAAGCGATCAGAAAAGAATCATACCCCAATCCTTTCATTAGCTCTATTTGGTCTTTTGCCATTCGTCTTTTAGAGTAATCCCCATTTCTGGGTTTGTCACTTCTTCCATAACCACGTAAATCAGGTACGATTACGGTAAAACTCTTGGCCAGCTTTGGAGCCAAATCACGCCACATAACATGGGATTCAGGAGCACCATGCAACAAAAGCAAAGGTTCTCCCGCACCTCCAACCACCGCGTGAATGTTTATGTTGTCTATCAACATATCAACATCGCGAAATCCTGGAAAAAATGTTGTCGTAGTGGATTCCAATTCCTGGATTTCCTTTTGTGTTATTTCTTGGGTCATTTCCGCTTCATTTTCAACCGATGTTTTCTGCTTACAGGCCAAAACGACGAAAAATAATAGTACGGTCATGGGTAATTGCGAAAAAGTTATGTCTAACTTCATGATGTATGTTTTAGGGTAAAAGGGATTTCTTAAAAGGCATTGTTTAATGCATTATTTGACTAGGCACAAAAGACGGGAGCCTATCTTCCCATTTTTTCAGAAGTCAAATCCGAATAGCCCTCCATTTGCTTTACCATATCGTGGTATTGTTTTGTTCCGGCCTGCGCCTCCGGATATTGATAGTCAGGAAAATCATATTCAGAGATAAAATCACTCAATCTTAAAAATGTACCGGTTAGCTCAGAAACCAAATCAATATCTCCAGTTTCAATATTACGACGTACTACACCTAACATCTGAGGATTTTGAATGTCCACCTGCATAACATTGGCAGTCGGAATTTCTTGAATGCCTTTCAAGCCTGATGCAAACATAGCGCGTTGACCAGCCATTCCGTCTCCTTTGATGCCAGCTATTACGGAATTTAGGGGAATCATAGTCCCACCTCTGTTCTTATTGGTGACTATCAGACTTTTGCTGGTTGAACCATCAAAGCCCTGTGTGGTTACCACCAACATATCTATTGGGGTATTTCCATAACCAAGCTCTGCAATGGTTTTTCCTTTGACGTCAGCTCCTTCGTTAATTTCATCCGCCGGAATGGTCACTAAAGGAGTACAGGTGTAGCTTGCCAACAAAGTGGAATTTCCATCTATTTCCTCAAATAACATCGTGCGTATGGGGGCACGTGTTTCGTTTTGCGTATGGACCGCATGATAAATTTCAATGCTGTTCACCATATCTTGACTTTCTGTAAAAGGATATGCTATTTTTCGAAGTGTAGACGCAAACTCACTATTAGTAAGTCCGGCAACGTAGACATACCCATTATTATAATCAATATCCGTTATGTTTAAACTGCTAGCAGACGTTTCTTTCCAAAATACCAAATCAGAAGATGCAGGATTTTTTATGGAAACACTTTGGGAGTTTTCTTCACTGATTTCCAACAAACGTATATCCTTAGAAGCTGGGTTGACAACGGCTATTACCGATTTGGCGCCCGGTTGATGACCTAACTTTACGGAGACATATGCTTCTTGGCTGACGGGATGTATTTTCATGTCTCCAATAATGACATCCCTAGGTTCGATATTCAATTTTTTTGCCATCAAAACATCAAAGCCCTCCATATTATAGGGAATGGCATCTTTTAACTCATCTGACTGGGTTGGAACGGCATATAACTTACCTGCTTTGCTATCACCTACGAATAGGACATTGTCAGGTCCAAAAGCTAGGACATTCGCGCCATTGATTAAAGCACTATCATCTAAAAACGATAAAGATTTCTCCTGATTATCAGCTATCGAAGCTTGTTCTTTGGAAGCATCTTTACAACCTACAAATAAAAGTAAAAATAAACCGAGAAGTATCAATTGTATTTTCATAGTCAAATAAAGCTTTAGTGTTGATAGGTTTAATCTATGGAATAACCAATACATATTTCTTAACTTAAATTAAGAAATGACATTATGGTAAGATTTTTTTATTCACTACCGTACCAGGTACTGATGGGTAGTAGTTAGATAAGATATATCTTTGTTTTGAGGGTATTTTGCGATATTCCAAGACATTTTGACAGAATGTACGGCGTTATACCTGCCATGCGCATAGCCGAAGGGTACCTTGAGCTCCGAAAAGGTGAAAGTTCTGGCCATCGCACCAAGTTGCCTAAATTTTTAAAGCATCTCATTCTTTAAAAAAGGAATGAAACCCTTTCGGGTTCACGACCACCTATTTATAAAATAAAAAATGGAACGGGTAAATACGGTTTCGGCCGAATCCGAAAACGAATCCTCCGTAACTCACCGAGCAAAGGTGGGGAGTAGGGGAGGGTACTATGTGTGGAACGGATAAACCTAATAATTTTCAAGGTTTTCGTAGTGTCAATTTTAAAGCTCTATTTCTATATGGAGCCATTTACTTCCTTTTGTTTTATGCCCAAAAATATAGACTTGCAGGTGTCCTATTCTACTTGAACAAAATCGTCGGTAAACCTTGGAGCAAATTCAGCATTTTTTTAGCAGAAGATTTAGAAAGTAGCGCTCCAACAAAGATTCCATAAAACTTAAAAATCAAGGGTTTACTTTCTTTTTCTTACCCAACGAAACTTTGTAATCATCTATGGTTCCCCGTATTTTTAGATTGAGAAATTTGGTCTTTCTATCGGGGTCTACCTCTACGATTTCATCGACCTGCTCTTCGGGAACAACGGAGTCCTTCTTGCTTCCAAAGAGCTTTTGCCAGGTGGCCTTTCGCACCGTTTTCCAAGGTATGCGCAGGTAATAGTCAATATTTTGATCACTGTCGTGTGTTCCTGACAATTCCATATGACCTAAAGTTGATTCAATGGTCATAGCGGGAATATTGATTTTTCCTTTATCAATGGCCAAACGATTTTGCAGGGTGTCAAACCGAACGTTTCGCAGGTTTTTATCTCCCATATAATCCGATAGTGCCAACATGGGATCATAATCCTTTAGTTTTCCGTTCAATACTTTCACCTCCATTTCTATGGAAGATTGGTCCAAATCTGGCACCAAATCTGGGTATACTCGAATGTTACCGCTAATTCTAGAGGTGAGTTTTCCCTGTAAATTTTCTGAGACAAGGTGGTCCTGCCCAAAATTTTCAAACTTGAAAAGTAATTTTTCCAAATCCACATTGGTGAGCACCAAATCAGGCTGCATATAAATATGTTTCGGGTCACTGCCATTAAAATAGCCATTTAAACGAATGTTTCCCCCCGCAACATCCATGGTAAGGGTATCCACATAAAGATAATGATCGGGTGTTGTTCTCAAATCCGCCTTGATGTTTTGAAGGTCTATCCTATGATAGATGAAATGTGCTATATCGGCTTTAAACCGCATGTTTGTAAATGGCAATTCATAGATATTGAAGGCGGCTGCATGAACGGCAACATCTTGGGTGGTAGAACTCTCTGCTTCTTTAGCTTCTGGTGGATTTATATCAAAATTAAATAGGGCATCGTAATCAATGTAATCCGCTTGTATTGCTAGGTAATTATCACGCTTTTTGATGGCCTGGTCTTTCCCAACATAATAATTTATATCCAAGTTGAAATTGGTCGATCCAATTTCGCCATGAAAATCATTGATCACTAGATGGTCATCTTCGTAACGGATGTTGCCCCTAAAATCATGAAAGCGTTGCGGATGGAGTTCCATCTTTGTGTCAAGCTTATCAAGCGCAATATCAATGGAATGTAACGAAGAGTCCTTATAATGCATCTTTGAGGTAAAATGCAGGGCCAACTCATCAAAAAGTTCATGCCGATACTCTTCCGGTACGTAATTTTCGCCCTTATACGAGAAGACATCTTCCAGCCGTAGCTTTTTTGAGTTAAGATTAAAATCCAGGGCTACATCGCCGTTGCGCTCGGGCCGCATCCAAAAGGCATAATCGTGTACCAATCCATCAAAATGAAAATCGCTGTCGTCAATAAAGCCGGTGAAATCCACAACTTGTATATCCTTGTCATCAATCAACACATCTGCATGAAAATCATGCAAACGATGCGGATAATGCTTTAACTCAGCATTCAGGCTATCAATAAAAAATTCCCCTTTCGGCAAATACGTTGATTCGGTAAAGTCTTTGGCTGAGGCAACAAATGAAAGTCCAAGGCTGAGATTTTCCACCTGTTCATCATACCCCATTTGGATGGAATCTTGGACTGAAAACCCTGTCAACTCAGCAATATCCAGGAATTTGGAAGTGATATCCAAATGCGCTTCTACGGGGGTGTCGGTATGATGTACTATCGCGGGCAGGTCTGACAGGAAACCCCTTACGGAAATAGCCGAATTCCCCATTAACATATCAAACTGTTTGAGGGTAGCCTTCTTACCATTCATGAGCAAATTCACATTTAGGGAGTCCAAGGGTACAGGAAGTTCTTTCGCTTCCAGGTGTAAATTCTCTACTTTCAGTGCCGCGTAGTAGGCCTGGTTTAGTTGCTGCAAAGCCTTCTTGGGGTCATCGATATCAACGATGTCATGAAAATTCATTTGTAGTGCAATATTCCCTGAGGCCTTCTGTACCTGTTGCAGTTCAAAGAAGTCTGTAATGAAATCGAGATTGAAGTTGGCATCTAGTTGCATATCAACTTCCGGGGATTCAAAATTCTTGACCAGTAGTGCTCCTTTAAACTCTCCTTTTTCGAGGGAGGCCGTCATATCGGTCAGTGAAAATTCCATGGTGCTGGCATCGCGGTTTACGCCGTTGGTAAAATGACCCCGAAAGCCCATATTGTCTATTTTTTTGGCTCGGGCCGTGTTCTCTAAAAACGCCTTTCCTGCTCCAAATTCGGCATTAATGGCAGGTCGATTTCCCTTGTTTGCAGGGCCTTTTATCGTGGCATTGAAATAGATTTCCCCCGCATTTTTGTATTTCTCCAAAACAGGAATCACATCTACCGGTGCAAAGGCAATGAGCATATCAAAATTGGGCTTGGTGCCTTTTATGGCTAGGTCAAGGTCCATATTGTTCTTGGTGTCGATGGATCCTTCAAGCTCAAAATCGCCGTTTTCCATAACAATACCAGAGGGTGCTATGTCCAGTAGCCCTTTAGATTCATTGAATACGAGGTCGGTGTGTATTTCAAAATGTTTTTTGCGGATAAAGGTGGTGTCACCCTCCTTGATGACGTTCAGTTCCAGTTCGGTATCAATGTGGCCGGCGATAATGCTGTCCGTGGTACGAAAGCCCCCTTTGCCATCATAAATGAAGGTTTCAACATCGGTATGGGTCGCTTCATCAAGCGTATGCACATCCAGATTTTTTAAGCGGATCTTTTCTAAATGAACATTGGTGAATGAGGAGCCATACTCAGCCCTGGAGGCCAGGGAATTTTGGATGTTGGAGGAATTATCCTCATGAACCACAATATTAAAAACGCCGTCTTCCACCCGCAAGGAGTGAATATCATAGTTGCCGCTGACCATATCCCAAAGATTAAAGCCTACATAAATGTCCTTGACATCCATGATAAGCGGCGCACCATCAGCTTTGGTTTCAAAGATTTGAACATCGTACACTTTTATGGAGAGGTCCGGAAAATTACCGAATAAAGACAGCTCGCTATTGCCCACGGTAATGCGGCCTTTATAGGCTTGGTTGAGCAAAGCAACTTGGTCATTGATGATTTCAGCTTGGTTGTTCTGCACATAAAGCAATAGGCCTCCAATCAATGGGATGGGTACCAAGATGAGCACCAATACAATTCGTTTCCAGCGCTTTTTGAGCCTCAAAGCAAATGCATTTGAATTAGAAGATTTAGTCTTTTAAAAATAACGAATATGGCGGGCTTCGTATTGTTTGGTTCCGATTTTAAGTTGGCCGTGCCAAGCGATATTCGATTGAATTTCAAATACTGAAATAGTGCACGCTTAGTTGCAGTATGCTTTTAGTCTAACCTTCAACAATTTAAGCCGTTCCCGAGTACTGTTGAATTCCTGCCCGTCGGTCATTCATTTCATAAATATCCAATAAGAATTTGACTACCTGATAATCAAAAAAGACAGTATTCTGTAACTCTGGCGAATCTCTTGAACCTGGTCGTTGTTTAAGTGTTGTTTTTTTATGGGAACCATTGGTAAGTTCAAAAATTTGTTCTTCATCCAACGTGAACATTAAACCCCTAATTTCATGGGATTTAAAACTTGTACAACAAGATGCCATACCATTATTGGGTCTAGGTAGAAAACCATTGACAAAAAATCTATTCGTTGAAGATGAAAAATGTCCATAGAAAATAGAATCAGCTGATATTCAGTAATTGTTTTCTATTCAAATTTCAGGTATACCTGAAATCCTCATACAAAAAAGGAAAACGACTCATACCTGGACTACTCCATAAAAACTACGAATTGCTATTCAACCAGTAATGGGAGTAAGGTCATTGCTGTTTTCATTTCTTTGTTGCTCGTGTTTACTTTCTTTGGGGACTTGCTAAACCAATTTTATTGAAAGTTCAATAAAACGATCCATTGAAGTGTTAAATGACTAGTTGCTTTGAAAACATTTTAAGAACTTGAAATCAAAATAAATAAAACATAGCAACTATGAAGTCTCGAACTTTTCTCAAGTTGATGTTTGTGATATTTTTTTCTGGGTTCACCAATATGGCTACAGGTCAGGACTATACGTATGCATTGACCGTCATCTCGTTGAGCGAAAAAGAACAGTCTTTTGATGTAGAGATTACAAGCAAAACATCTTCATCATCCGGCTTAGCAACAGTCACTCTTTCGAATCAAACTACACCCTTCGAAAAAATCTTAAACGCTGGTGAGCATGTTGTGACCGTAATACACCCTAAAGGGAAAGGTCTTATAGAAAGTAAGATAACAGGCATTTTAGAAGGGGATTCAAAAGGATGGGCATCTTCCAATGGTAAAAAGGCCATATTAAAAGCTGGGCCAGGTGGGCGCTACTCAGCATCTGAATAATAATTCCGTTTATCAATCAAATAGTTGATTAATATTGGCTAAGCAAGGTGGCCAAAACGGAATCATCACATAGAAACCAGCTTTAATAAATGTTCAAAAAACGATTAGTTGGCATCTGCAAAAGGATAAATTCGGGATTATGGGTTGTTTAAAAGTTCCTGCACATCGTTTCAATATTATCGGAGCAGTCTGTATTTCACCCATAATGTGTTTGTTTATCTCATGTTCTCAGGACTTTAAGGATAAAGATTCAGGAATGACTATAAGGGCACCGTACATAAAAGATAGCGTCATCCTTACAGATATCGGTGCCGATGTTGAAATCACAAAGTTTTCAGGAAATGATACAATTGTCTTGCCTATGGTTCACAACACCATTGGAAAAATTAAAGTGGGCAACTACAAAGATACCTATCTGACCATCTTGGAACCGACTGGTAAAATCACCATCAGGACGCTTTCTGATTCCACGCTGACCACAGATCGAGTTGCTGATTCATTGGTAAACTATCTATCCGAGAGTTCCCTTGACTTCATCAATAAAAACTTGGATTTTATCTTCACGACCAAAAATCTTGATTCCGTTGTTAGGCTATTCGAGGCATACAAAGTAAGAAGAGAAGCCAACATAGAAGCCTTTTCCAGTAGATTGAGTGCCTCTCAAACGGAGATGCTACAATTCTACAATGAGGCAAGACTTTACGGCTTTTTGCAATTTTATGGATTGGTCTCTAAAAAATTGGAGGCGAGAAATGACTTTTACGATTTCATTGAAAAAATCGATGGCCCGGACCAACGTCTAAAAGCTTTTCCTTCTGTATTCCTGAACAAACTGAAAATAGAATACCTAAGAGTACAGGGCACATTGGATTCCCTTCCAGATTTTTTGGGCCATATTGATCGAAACATTGCTGATAAGAATATTTCCGATTTTTTAAAATTTGTGTTTTTAAAGGAGTTGATAGAGTCATCCCCGTATTGGGAGCCTGAGTGGGAATTGCTGGATTCCCGTGTGCTGCTCAACATACTTCACATTGAAAAAGACAGCGATTACCACGATTTGATTCAAGAATATGCAGACAAATTTCTGATTACCCAAAATGGTGAAACGGCATTTGATTTCACCGGGGAACTACCGGACGGTACAATCTTAAGGTTGGGCGATCTAAAGGGAAAGGTCGTCTTTATCGATACCTGGGCCACTTGGTGTGCTCCGTGTCTGATTGATCGACCGAAGGTCATCGAAATGGCCAAAAAATTTGCTGACCATCCGGACGTAGAGGTTTTGATGGTTTCCGTTGACGACTCCCGGCAAAAATGGATTACTTTTCTAGAGAATCATACCGAAGCTGCAACGACAAACTTGTTTGTTGGGGATGGAATGAATACCGAATTTGGCAAACGATACAATATCAACTCCATTCCCAATTACATGCTTATTGATAAACAGGGAAAGATTGTTGATGCATATATTAAGCAGCCATCTGCAAAGGTGGAAGAGATGATTTTAAGGGAGCTATCGAAGTAAAATTGTGAAACCAAAACTGCCTGCTGGGATTTTAAAGGATAGAATTGACTAAAGTCTAAATAAGGGATGGGAGTAGATTTGTGTTATCGGATGGTTCAACAGTTCAATCTATCAAAAACTGAGAAAAGGGAACTAATAGATTTACTACTGGGAGAAACTTCAATAAGTCCAATGCATAATGAAAGAAAGAACATCGAAATGTTCAAAGCAGATTTCAAATTGACTGAGAATAGACAATTTATTGAGGATGGGCTTCAAGAAATTGACTCTAAGGACGGAAATATTTGGAAATAATTTGAAAAGTATGTTTAAAGGATTCCTTTTCACTGAAAAAACCTAAAATGGATTACAAAAAAGAGGTTGGATTAACCAAGGATGCTAGTTGGCAAATGGGTGTTATGAAAACTATTGATAAGGAATTTAATATTGTTTGGGATTTTATGTTTTCTGATGAAGGATTGAAAATTTGGTTGGGAAATGTAGAAGCCTCACAACTGGAGGTGGGCAAGGAAATTAATCTCGATGGCGGAGTATGGTGTAAAATTGTTGTTTTCAAAGCCTTTTCCCATGTGAGAATGAAATGGAAAAAAAGTGACTGGGAAAATACCTCTAGGTTACAGTTAAGAGTAATACGTTCAAAACAAAACACCGTTGTCTCCTTTGCCCAAGAAATGATGTTTGATAAAGTTCAACAAGAGGAAATGATACTTCATTGGAAGAAAGTAACCACTGAGCTATCCGAAGCATTAAAATAGCGTAAAGTTCAAATAAAGGATTGACTGCAAGACCTTAAGAATTAAACTTGTTCTTCACAATCAAAACGGGATTTATCGACTCCCTCTGTCCCGAAAAAGGTCTTCCCGAGGAACAATCAAAAAAGACCAAGAATGACTTCTTTATCAAAAAAGAACCTTTCAGTTCTTAACGTTCCTTAAAAGAGCCCTTTTATGGATATTTTCAAAACACTTTTTTAAAGTCTTTGGACAATCCGTTGTGAACCTTGAAAATAGTGAAGACTGTTATTATGAAGACAAGGGCCATTGACATTCTAGATAATTGTAGCTCCTCAATATCCAAGGAAAGGCCATATATGATATCCCGAATGAAGAAACCCAAGAACCCCAATGTTAAGAATAAACTTATCCCGAGAAAAAATCGAGCAAGCTTTTTGTAATTATTTTTTTTCTTTTTGTTTTGACTCTTTATCCTTTGCATAATATCCTCTTTTAATCCTTCATCCTTAAAAACGAGTTCTGTAGATTTCAATAGTTTCTTAAGATGTTCTTCTTGCATTGCTATTTTATTTTTTGTTAAGCAGTCTGAAGGCTGCTGCAAAACTTTTTCTTGCCCTGTGCAAAAGAATTTTCACATTGTTTATACTGAACCCGGTACTTTCTGAAATTTCGGCATGCGAAAACTCTTTTAAGTAGAATAGAGTTAGTACCAATCGCTCTTTAGGTTTTAGTCTCAACATAACCCTTTTTATTTCTTCTTTCTTCTCTTCAACCTCAATGGAAGACAGCGCGTCATTTTCCGCCGAGAAGGTAATCGCTATGGTATCGTCTAATTCAATTTTGAATCTTTCCCTTTTGTTTTTTCGTATGAATTTTAGTGACTCATTGACCACAACTCTGTGAAGCCAAGTGGAAAACAAGGATTCTCCTTTAAAGGATTTTAAACTCTTGAAAACCTGGACAAATGCGTTCTGGACGACTTCCCTGGCAGAATTTTCCTGCTTGGTTATAGAGATAGCTATAGAAAAGGCCATCTGTTGATATTTATCAATGAAAAAGGTAAATGAATCCTTGTCCCCACCCAATACCCGTTTGATATAAAATTCGTCTTCATCCGTGCTCACTTTTTACTTCCATTAAGAAAAAAACTAATGATGAGAGCAATACCCCCAGAAATCAATATCGAAGCTGGAAATGTAACATACTCAGGAATACCTTGGTGATAGCTTATAAGATAAGCGACTATGAGCCCCAAGCCAACAATAAACATTATAATTCCCAAGTTGAGTGTTAAAGACTTCAAGTCAAATGTTTTTTCATCAGTAATACCGTGTTCAATCTTCGCCATTGCTTCTTCGTGTTTACTTTTTAAATAGAAAAATACTGTAGCTGATACTGATAGTATCAGTGTTATCAAAAAAAGTCCTGGGTCCATTTTTTAGTCTTTTTGGAGTTCACTTGATTAGATATCCAAGAACAAAAAAAGGTTACAAAATTCTTAGTGAAGATATTTTTTGTAACCCTTGAGGTTAACTTTTTATCTAACCAATGATTACTTAAAACTTTTGACATGAAATATGCAATCTCAGCTTTTGTTCTTTTGCTTTCGGTTTTTGCAACCGGACAAACTTCAAATCCTACAAGAATGGTCGATTCCTTAGTCGCTGAGGTGGATTCCAATGGACCAGGCGTGGCCATAGGGGTCATAAAGGATGGTACTTTGATTTCTTCTAAATTCAAGGGAATGTCAAACATGGACCATAACATTCCAATTGATGCTTCAACAAACTTCAGACTATCCTCTTCCTCAAAACAATTCACAGCTGCATGTATCATTGATTTGATTGAGAAAGAACAATTAGGGATCGATGACTCCTTGTCCAAATTCTTTCCTGAATTTTCCAAAAATCTTGGAAATGTAACGATAGCCCAGTTACTCAACCACACTTCGGGAATTAGGGATTATATGTCTTTATTAATGTTGAAAGGTTCACCTACCATGGATTTCTTCAACAACTTTATTGGAACCAACGAAGATCTAATGACACTCATAAAAAAACAAGATGGTCTTTCGTTTACTAGTGGTTCGCAACATGATTACTCGAATACAAATTACTGGATATTGGGGAGGTTGGTCCAGCAAGTTACGGGTAAATTGCTGGGCACCTATGCCAAAGAAAATATTTTTCAACCATTGGGAATGGAAAACACTTTCTTCATTGAGAACAGAGGCCGAATTGTACCACGTGGAGCATCAGGCTATATTAGCGAATGTCAGGACTGCGAAATACTGGTATACAACTATCAATCCACAACTGTTGGCGACGACGGTGTCGTATCTAATATGAACGATCTGACCAAGTGGGAAAATGAATTTCATAATCCAAAAAAGTTCTCCAAGTCTTTCTGGGACCTTATGTTAAGAAGAGGGGAACTCAACAACAAAAAAATCATTGAATACGCCTCTGGATTGATAATAGGTGAACTGGAAGGGCAAGAAATGGTTTCACATAGTGGACAAAATCCAGGTTTCAGTTCTGACCTGGTTCGGTTCCCAGATTCCAATATTTCGATTATTGCCTTGGCCAACCAAAATTGGTATGACATCAGGTCGTATGCCATTAAGATTGCACGATACGTTTTAAATCTAGACATTCCTAAATCCAAACAGGAAACAACAAATGAACCTATCAAGTTAAGTGCTGAAGAACTTTCGCGATTCTGCGGTGATTTCCATTTCTTGGAAACCAACGAGTACATATCAATACAATTACAAGATAATCAGTTGGTTTATGTCCGAACAAATGGTCCTTTAAGTAAATTGGTTCCCCTTTCCACTTCAACATTGACTTTTGAAGATCGCCCCAATGTCACCTTACATTTCGATTTCAAATCCAATGATAAAAAATCAATGCTTCTTAGGGACGGTGCCATAACAATGAATGCCGATGGTTATAACAGAATAGCTCTATTGCCCAAGGAATTGATTGAATACAGTTCAACGTATTCCAATGATGAATTAGAGAACAGGATGTCGCTAAAAATTGAGAATGAGAGGTTAATGTTTCCAATATTTGGGAAAGAATTTACTGTCGAACCTTTGACAAAGGACAAGTTTCTGGCAATGGGAATGTTTACCTTAAAATTCAAAAGAAACCAACAGGGGGCCATTGTTGGGTTTGATTTGGATGCTCCTAGGGCAAAAAACATTGAATTCAAAAGAATAAATTGATTTGGTATTAAAAAACCAACATATTTCAGGACTGTATTAATTTAACTTTACTTTTATGTGCACCAAAAGTATATTTAAAGGATGAAATACAAAATAATATATGAGAAGTCTGAAAGTGGATATTCCGCTTACGTGCCGGATATGCCAGGATGCACTTCTGCAGGAGCTGATAGGGCAGAGATAGAGAAAAACATTTTGGAGGCTATTGAGCTGCATTTAAGCGTCATGAAAGAGTCCAGAAATAACTAGTATTATCCTAATAGCAATTGTTCTTTTAAAAAGATTCAAATTGCTATTAGTTAGAATCGTGAAAATTGTAAAACTTAATTTGACATAATAATCTTGATTTTCACGAAATTTTTCACAAAAAATTTTAGCAACTCATTGGTATTAAATCGATTGAAGTTTTTATTGAACAAAAACTGTACATATTTTAAAATAACACGTTCTTGATTTTAAATTGACCGTTACAAGCGTACAGCTAGAAAACCAATAAACCATTTGTATCATAATGAACCGCATTATGTAACTTGAGCTTTGGTAAAAGCGAAAGTTTGTAACGAACTCCCTGAAAAATTTCTTCTAAAAGCTTCCCAAAAAAGGTAATGGAACACTTTTTACACGACCCGAGGTAGGAGGGGAGGGTAATGTGTGTGGAATGGGATTAAATCTAAATATACCCTTTAATGGGTATTTTTCTCATATACAGATGTTTATACTTTGGTTTTAATATTAATTTAAAATTAAAAGATATGTCAGAATTAACATTTGAATCAGTAAACAAAGAAATTGAGAGTTTAGATTTAAATCAATTAGAATCAGATTTAAACCAAGAGTCATTAGATATAACTTCTAAAATATGCCAGATATGGAATAAAATAGGAAGTATTGTTAGATTAATATCTAATATTCCTCTAATTCCAAAAAAATGGAGAAATGCCTTGAAGTTACTTATTAGTACTCTTGATTCTTTATGCGCATAGATTTTTTAAATAAATCTAAAATTTTATAGAATGGAAAAATTAGTATTTCATAAAATAAGTGGAAGTGAAAATAAAATAAATGAATCTGAAATCACAAGAGAAAACTGGATTGAATCAGAAAATGAACTTACCCCTGAATCGCTTTGCGGAATTGATGAGCGACAAAAAGTGGTTTCAACAAATCAACTACCATATATAGCTATTTGTAAATTATATATGCAAGCTCCTAATGGTAGAACATATGTTGGCTCTGGTTGGTTAGTTTCAGGAGATAAATTATATACCGCAGGGCACTGTGTCTTTAGCCATAGTACAGGCGGATGGAAGGAAAGCATAATAGTTATTCCTGCAAAATCTGGATTGTCAGAACCCTATGGAAGATATGAAGCTATAAGTGTAGCAGCTACTAAAGGATGGATAGATAATAAATCTACCCGCTACGATATGGGAGCCATTAAGCTTAATAAACCAGTAACGTTCAATCAATTTATAACACCATCAATAGAAGATTCTAATTATGGGGAGATTTGTGGGTATCCTGCAGATAGAGATAACGGACTTTTTCAGTATAGAATGACAGATAACTTGATTAAGAAGTCTGGAAGATTTTACTACGATGCGGACACTTTTGGAGGTCAAAGTGGAGGGGCATTACTAAAGAACAGAGCTGTATCTATAGGTATACATAATTATGGAGGGTGTCCTAATAAATCTTCTGATTTATATGAAAGTTTTATCGATGAAGTAGCTGCTTGGTGAAATGTAAAATTTCACTTCGTTAAAGAATATTACTTCAATAAAGTTTAGCTTAAAGAAGGTGCATTTTTCACCTTCTTTTTTTTATGATACGACTAATGGAACTTTATTTGGCATGGAATAATAATTATAGATTTTAACTGCCATTGGGATTCATATCGATTACGATAAACATTTGTATCTTTACCTTGTCTACACGGTTTTAGGAAAATTCTAAAACAATTATTTATCGATAAGGAGTCGCTCACAAGTCCAGCGGCCACGAAAGTACCGCTTCCAGTCCTAGACTGTGTAGACAGGGCTGACGGGGTGGCTCCGCTTTTAAACTTTTCTTTATGTCTACAAGAAAAAATCAAATCCATGATGAATGGTATCAGCAATTACAAAAGGAACTCTCCTTAGAAGACTCAGAACGAAAGACGGCAATCCTTGAAATTATTACCACAATTGATGACTACTTCGACGTAAATTCTCTGGAAGGCCACGTAGATGGTTTGCATAGCATGTTGTCTGGCAGTATCGAAAACAAAGTATTGGGCTTATCCAAAAAGCACATATTTAATTGTGTATCTCAAACAGGTGTTCACGTCAATTTCTTATTGAAATTGTCCTCTAGACTTTCTGTGCTCAAAGCCTTATAAATAAAATATTTGAATGATTAAAAGTCCTTTTAATTTATGTTAGAAGGATTTTTTTTCATTTAAACAAATCATTTCTTTTAATTCAGAATTGTAGAAAAACCTCAAAATTTCTAAGGTTTTTCTATAACGAAATATGAAGGTCTCTTTCTATATTTAGATACCCTAAATCATCAGCTTACTTCCTTTTGTTTCCTCCCCCAGAGATGCTTTTTAATGAATATTTAGTCGAAAGATTTTTGATTTAATCTCTATTAAATACCAATTATAAAATTCAAATTATGCTCAAAAAAAAGATGTTTTTATTCGCTAGTTTTTTAATTTGTATTTCTACTTCAATCTTCTCTCAGAGCAGTTTGGTTGAATACTTAACCGAAGTAAATCTGAGTATTGAAGCTAAAGTCCTTAAGGAATATTGCGATTGCTTAGGTAAAAAAGATTTTATTGACGCTTATAATGATGTTTCAATAACCATTAATAAATCTATTAATGCGCACCTTGTAGAACTATCAGGTTTAAGAGCGAAAAAAGCATTGGAAAAATTTGAAACCATCAACAAGTCTTCAAGTGGTTTAAATGGACTAGTCCAAACCCAGTTAAACACATTATTAAACTTTGACTGTTCTGGGTCCCTACAGAAATTTGCTTTACCAACAGCAATATCGATTGCAGAATTTACAGGGGTTGCAAATTCAATTATTGGCCTAATCAATTCAGGAAAAGAGAGAAGAAATGCAAGACGTGATAAACTTATTGCAATTCTAGAATCACTAAAAATCCCTAGCATACAGGCTTACGAATGTAAAGCAGATGATTAGAAGTTTTAACGGTCCAAAAATTTAGATAAATGAAGTAAAATGTACTTGATTTATAAATCTCAGATGATTACGGAATTACTTGAGTATTTGCTTGTGGCCTAGATGGTCTTATCTGAATTCACCTTGACTTGTTGTTAGCTACCGAAAAGCGATAGCATTTTCTTATGAGATAATTGTTTTATGAATTTATGAAAGTAAAAAAAATTAAAATTGAGAACTACAGACTTTTGAAATCTTTTGAAATAGATTTAGAAGAGTCATTATCGCTAATTATCGGAAAAAATAACACAGGAAAAACATCCTTCCTGTCCGTTATTGAAAAGTTCTTAACAGATAAAAGTGATTTTACAGCCAACGACTTCAATCTTGACCTACAAGATGAGCTAAAGAATTTTGAAACGGAATCTTCAATAATGATTCCAGATGATTTTGAATTTTCTATTCAGCTTTTATTCGAAATTAAATATGACGACTTAGATAATTTACAAAATTTATCATCCCTAATATTGAACCTAGAATCTAAAGACGTCGTTGTCATAGGCTTTAAACATTACTTAAATCCTTTGCAATTTGAATATTTAGCCGCTGATTTTAGGGAGTACAAAGTAGAAAATTCAACAAAAAATATAGTAGACTTTTTGTGCTTATCAAAAAATTCAAAGTATTTCAAAACAGAAATTAGAGCACATGAATATTTAGACAAAGATAACTTGGGTAAATCACAAGAACTTACAGATAAAAAATTAATCTCCAGAATAATTAATGTTCAAAGTATAAAAGCAAAAAGGGAGGTTAACAATTCGGATTCAAATAAAAATGACAAAACCCTTTCTAAATTATCATCTGACTACTACGAAAGTTTGGACAACACCTTAGAGGAGGAGATTACTATCAAAGAGTTAAATAAAAAGTTAGAGGATACGGATAAAGAACTTGATGAATTATATCCTAAGGTATTTAATGAAGTAATAAAAAAAATTGAACTTTTTGGTGGAAACAAAAAAGGAGAATCATTAATAAAGATAGTATCTACACTCCAAGGTAAAAATATTTTAAAGGAAAATACTTCTGTTGTCTATGAGCATGCTAAAACACTTCTACCAGAAGATTATAATGGTCTAGGCTATCTGAATTTATTCTCAATTATTTTTGATTTGGAAATCAGATTCAGAGAGTTTCGTAAAGAACGAGAACTTAAAGAAGATCAAATACCAGCGGATATAAATATTCTTTTTTTAGAAGAACCTGAAGCGCATACACATCCTCAGCTGCAACATGTCTTTATTAAGAACATTAGTAAGATTTTAGATAAGGAAATGAATGGACTTGATTTAGATGGAAAAAAAGACCCAAAAAAGTCCAAGTTCAACCTGCAAAGTATAGTTACTACCCATTCTTCCCATATTGTCGCTGAAAGCAATTTTGACGATGTAAAATATTTCTCTAAGAAAGACGAGGAGAACGAAGTAACCTCAAAGAATTTAAGAGATTTAAAGTTAGAATATGAAAAAGGAACTAGCCAATATCAATTTTTAAGACAGTACTTAACTTTAAACAGAGCAGAATTTTTTTTTGCTGATAAGGCAGTTTTAATCGAGGGTGATACAGAAAGAATATTACTGCCAGCAATGATGAATAAGTTAGATTTAGAAGAGAACTTTAATCTGCCCTTATTGTCACAGAATATTTCAATTGTCGAAGTCGGGGCTTACTCGCATATTTTTGAAAAATTCATAGACTTTATTGGCATTAAATACCTCTTAATAACAGATATTGATACGTTTAAGCTAGTTGCAACAGACAAAAAAAAGGAAGGCGGTGGTTTTCTTATGAAAAGAGAATCATGTAACCCAAAGAATCCTGAAGTTGAAGGCACAAGTAATGAGTCGTTAAATCATTTTATAAAAAAAGATATCAAGCACATCATTAATTCCACTAGTAATATCTCTGTTAAGGGAGATAATCTATGCATCGCTTATCAACACGAAGAAAAAAATTACCACGCTAGGAGTTTTGAAGACTCCTTCATTCATTTAAATAAGCCCTTTGTAAAAAAAAATAAAGAAACATTCAAAGGGTTAAAAAACAAAAAGGATTTCGATTTAGAGGGAGATGATTCGAAAGACGCATACGCCCTTGCCGGAAATTGTATTCTAAAGAAGACTCATTTTGCTTTAGATGTAATATATCATAGTAGTAAAAATTATGATAATTGGGAAATTCCGTCATATATTAAAGAAGGGTTATTATGGCTTCAGAAGTAGATCAAATTATGGAAGCTATGGCCTCTGGAAATCACTTTTTATTGAGTGGAGGGGCCGGTAGTGGTAAAACACATACTTTGATTGAGCTTATCCGTAGAATTAATCAGGAAACTCCTAAATCAAAAATCGCATGTATAACTTATACGAATGTTGCAGCCGATGAAATCACAGAACGAGCAGATTCAATTTCCTTAAAAGCCAGCACAATTCATGATTTTCTTTGGGATAACATAAAAGGTTTTCAAGCTAATTTGCGACAAGGGATTATCGAATTAAATGAAAGTATCACTGAGGATGATTTACTTAGTGATTCTGAGATTCAATATAGAGAGTTTAAAAGCCTAAAAAAGGGAATTATTTCACATGGCGATGTACTTCTACTGGCTAAATATCTATTTGAGAAGTATGCACTTTTATCAAAGTTAATAAACGACAAGTTTGACTACATATTTATAGATGAGTATCAGGACACCTCAAATGAGGTAATCGATATAATATTTAAAAGCCTAAATAGAAAAGACTTTAGTTTAAAAATTGGTTTTTTTGGTGATAGCATGCAGTCAATTTATGATGGTGTAGGTAAAATTGAAACCGTTGAATTAATAGATAAAGTGCATCATCGCAAACTTAAAATCGTACAAAAGAAACTCAACCGAAGAAATCCACAACGAACAATTGATTTAGCAAATAAATTAAGAAACGATGGGTTATATCAGGAGCCTGATGAAAACATTAGCGCTCCAAATATTAGCAAAGATGGAACGGTAAAAAAAGGTTCGGTCAAATTTCTTTATTCATCTTCGGCAAATAAAAACGTAGAGAATGTAAAAGAAAGTAAATATTGTTCTATATGGGATTATGAAAATTACAATGATAAGGGAAAACCAATATCTAAAATACTTTTAACGAAAAACAGCGCTATTGCATATCAAGCAAAATTCAACTCGCTTTTTGATATATATACCAAGGACAAAATTGTTGGTAAATCAGGATATGTAAAGCGAATAAAGGACTTTTTAAAGATTGTTGAAGTAGACTTTGATGTAGAATCTTATAGTTTTTCGGATTTGTTAGATGTACTAATAAAAAAAACTAGTGATGATTTAGATTTCGAAAAAGCAATGCAGTTGCTGAAGTCTGAAATTGAAAAAACAGATACTACTAGAAAAGCAATAAATGCTTTAAAGAAGACTTACCCAGGAATCGATAAAATAATACCTACAGGTACAATGTGCGATTATATTTTTGAAAATGACGACCTATTTCAAATAGCCCTTTTAATGGATTACAAAGATTTAACTAGTACATATCTTGACAAAGAAAAGCTTATAGGAGTTAAGAAAAGTAAGAACGTGGATTCAAACAAGAGGAATGATGAAAAGGATGTTCTAATAAAGTATTTATTCAAAATTCAAGAGGTTATAACTCATTACGAAAACGATGATATCCATAATGTTTTAAAAAAGATTGATTTTAAAATACTGATTGGGAAACACAAATCAATCTTGAAAGAAAAAATGGATAAGTTAAAAACCATGACCAAGTCAAAAATTAAGGATGTCATTGAATACGCGGATAATTCGGGTCTATTGAACATTGATTCCAGGGTTTCTGAATTCATGAAAACTAACAGTTATTTAATAGAAAGAATTAATAGAGTCAGTTTTGAAGAAATAACCAACTTGTACAATTACACCGAAGGATTGAGTCCGTATTCCACTCAACACGGTATAAAAGGAGAAGAGTTTAATAATGTTCTAGTAGTCGTCAATAATGATAAAATACCGCAACTTAAAGTATGTTACGAATATCTTTTTACTGGCAATTCTGAGGAAAAGAAATATTATGATAGAACTTTGAATTTATTCTATGTGTCTTGTACGAGAGTTATGGAGAATTTAGTAGTATTCTATGAAGGTGAATGCTCGGAGCAAGTAATATCTAAGGCAAATGAATGGTTTGGTGAGGACAATGTTATTGATTTAGCTTAAGCATTATCAAATGAAAATTTAAATCTCACTTCCAAATTGTCTGGATTAAAATTATAGGTTAAGAAAGTGGCTAGAAGAAAATGCGGGCGAGTAGGGGAGTGAATTTGTGGTTTGGCACAAAGAGCCATTGCCCTGGGCTTTGTGTGGGGCGCATAGCGCCCAAATAGCGAAGCTATTAAGAAACAAAGGGAGCGTGGAAGCATATTTTCTTCTTGATTTTTTGTTTCTTTTTTATCAAGAAAAAAGATATCACACTTTCCAATTAAGGGATAAAAGTTTCTATAATTAGATATATGGACAAATTCTATAAGCAAATTTCAGATTATCAACCGTCTGTCTCGTTACTACAAAAAAAAATCTCTAAAGACCTTGAAAATCTCCAAAAATTTAAACCTATGATTCAACCATCAGTGGTTGAAATGGTCAAGAAAATACAGGAAGACCAAGAAAGATGGTCTAATCTGAATACGCTACAACCGATTGCACAACAACTTGTAAAAGCTCAGGAAGATATGCTAAAAGCAACAGCTCCATTAACTCAAGTTGCTAAGCAGTTAAAAGAATTTTATGAGCCATGGGAATACATTAAACCAAATTTTGATTACTTAAACTTGAATGACATAAATCTTGACGGTTCCGATTTCGTGGATTTCACCAGAATACCTTTATCCACAGAAATCATTGAAAATATTGGAAAATCATTAAAAGTATCTGCTGAGGAACTATCATTGTTGGAATATCATGTGAGTTCCCCAGTGGATGCTGAATATGATGAAAAGGATACTATTTTAATATATAATAACACTAAAGAGATTATCACTAATATTTATAATGACAATGAGATTCTTTACACTATTGAACCAGATAAATTTGAAGAAGTAATAGGGGAATTACTCTATTCTAAAGGGTTTGAAGTTAATATATCCCAAAAAACAAGAGATGGTGGCTACGACATTCTAGCAATTACAAAACAAGGTGGAATTCCATTCAAGATGTTGGTAGAATGTAAAAGGTATAAGAATACAGTTGGTGTAGGTATAGTGAGAAGTTTTTGTGATGTTATAGAAACAGAAAGAGCAAATAAGGGTATTTTAGTAACCACATCTTATTTTTCAAAACCAGCTATAGAAAGGAAAAATAAAAAAGGAGGGCTTTTGGATTTAGTCAATAAAGATGGAATAATTAATTGGATAGCAGAATATCATTTAGGGCTTTAGCGACAATTCTATTTGACATAATGTTAAAATTGCTCAAAGAAGAAAGCTAAATCGGAGAAAGGATGTAAGCAAGTGCTTAGAAATTTATGCTCAGCTAAATTTTAAGCTTTTGCGGCAAGCTGACGAAAAGCCAGTGAAATTTTTATTCTCCAAATTTTCAAGTAAGCTAACTGTTTCAATCAAAGACGAAAAGCTGAGCTTTTAATGGCGCTGGCCAAGAGGCTGAGAATTGCGTACAAAAATAAATGCAAGGGCATTTACTTTTTATGAAAGCAATGTGCTGTTGGCCGAGCGGCTATTTTACATAACGGCAAATTATAGATACAAATCTTAGCCTGTGCGCAGCACACCGTTTAAAAAGGTTTCTTGTATAGCGCAAACGAAGGGTTTAATATTTGTGGAATTTCTCCGCGATATTTGACATAATAGAATTATAGCTTACGAATGCGGTAAGGAAATAAACCAACGTGTAAAACTGCTATGACATAATTGTTGACGATATAAAACACTCAAGTGTTGTTATATCTAAAATTATATCAAATACGGTGGTATTGGCGCAGTTTTACTCATATAAGCATTTGTACTATAATGTACCGCGTTATGTTTCTTTGCTTTGGAAAAGCAAAGGTCACTTCACCAAAATTCCCTGAAAAGTTCTTCTAAAATTCTCTTCAAAAAGGTAATGGAATACTTATTTGACGAGCCGTAGCGAATCCTCTGAAGCTTGCAAAGCGTAGGAGGGGAGTAGGGGAGGAAAAATGTGTATGGAATGGCAGGAAAACCACAGAATTTCTAAGGTTTTTCTATAATGGTTTTTTTAAATCATTTCCTATATTTCAAGACCTCAAAGAATTGACTCCCTACATTTTACCTCCCCCAAAGAACATTTGAGTTTACCCATTATTGGGTATTTTCCTGTACATACAAAAATCTAACCTTGAAAGGCACTAGTAGCTGTTTATGATAAGAAAGTATTGTGATTAGAAAATTAAGAAAAAACAAAATGGAAACTGACCAAAAAACTGCAAATGATACTGATGAAAAAACTGTAGATAATACTGATGAAAAAAGCAATCCATCAAAGTCATCTAATAATATTTTTGATAATAAACATGCTTTCAGAATTATAATAATTCTACTATTGGCTGGAATTATATCTGGGATAAGAAACCTTTTAAAAGAGAAAGTTCATGGGAAAGCAATCGTTGAAGAAATAGGTGTGGAATCATGGAGCTATCATATAATTTCTGCCCTAATTGCAGCTTGTTTAGTCCCTTTATTTTTACATTTTATCCATAGTGATTTGGTCTTAATTGATAAAACAAATGAAAACAATATTAGAAACAATATGAAGGCTTTTATTCTATTTGGATTTTGTTTGATAGCAGGAAGTTTTTCGGACAATTTTATTGAAGGTGTTTATTCAAATTCCATCCAAAATGAAATTAGTGATTTAATTGAGGAAAACAACAAAGAGAAAGACTTACTCCTTACGGATTTAATAAACAAAAGAAACAACCCTAACCCTCCATCAGATATCGAAAAAGGAAATTATTTAGAGTATTTGGAAAATGATTTTAGACTTGAAAAGGATGAAGCTAGAACGGTTCTAGAGATAAAAGCAAGAACACCGATAGCTAAGGAAGATTTATTACGTATATATGTTGATAGTACAATTCAAATTGAACCTCTTTTAGAAAGAATGATTAAACAACGTGTTTTTGTAGAGATTAACCTTGAAAGGCCTACAATAGTAACCATGGATAATTTTGAAGGCAATTAGTCTTAATATTTTAAGTATAATAAATCTCCATTATTGCCTCTCTAAGCCCCATCATCATATGCGAAACATTTTGTCTTTCGAAATCTGAAAAGGTATCTGTTGGCAGATAATGAAACATATAAATTGCTTGACTTAGCCATTTTGATAATGATATTAAGTCTCCCTCATGGTAATCATTTAAATATTCTAGAATAGGAGATAGGTCGGAAGCTTTTAGCTCATGGTTCATAAAAGACTACAATATTTATCCGTTTTTCAATATAAAAATTCTGATTTTCGGAATAAATATACTTAAAATAGGATAATTTTTATATTAAAAGTTTTGATTTTCGGGTAAAAAATTCTTAAAAGCTAACTTTATGAACTGAAAATCAGATAATAATGACCGATTTAGGATTATTTCTAGCCAAGAAATCTGTGAACCGTTCAGATGTTGCCAGAAAAACAGGAATTAGCAAAACTAGGTTAAGTGAGTTGTCAAATAACAAAAGAACAAAACTACGTGTTGACGAATTGTACCTAATTGCATTAGCAATCGATGTTGATCCCTGTGAAGTATTTAATGAAATTTGCAAAAATCTAGAATTAAAGAACCAATAAATATGAACTTTCCATATTCTACCTCGACGGGAACAATACAAAAAATTTTATCAAAGATTCAAAATGTTGGACAGCCATCTAAAGTTGACAAAAATTGGTTGTCTTCTATTGGGTTTACCAAAACTTCGGAACAAAGGATAATTGCAATTCTGAAGTTTATTGGTTTTGCTGAAAAAGATGGTACCCCGACTGAATTATGGACTAAATTTAGATCTAACAAAACCGGCAGACAAGTTCTAGGTGCAGCAATAAAACAAGGATATTCCGAACTCTATCAAATTTATCCTAATGCACATGAGCTTGATAAAGAGGAATTAGGTCATTTTTTTGCAACAAACACTACAGCAGGTTCATTGGCATTGAGTCATACGGTAAACACATTTAGGAAACTTGTAGATTTTGCAGATTTCAATGAAGATGGCACTATACCGCAACCGTTACAGAAAGAGGTTGTAAAAAAGCCGTCAGCAACCCAGAAGGACAAGACAAATTCAACTAAGGAGGAGGAGACTAAAGACTTTACTGATAAGTTAACACGTCAATTCAAAGAAGGAAAAAATGGTTTGACCGTTAATCTAAATATTCAGCTTACAGTCCCAGAAACAACAGATGAACAGGTTTATGACAAATTCTTCGAATCCTTGAAAAAACATCTTCTTTCATAATAATGATTGAGGAAATTGTAGATATAATATTAAGGACTAGCAGGTTTTCGCAGGAAGCTAAAAAAATACTTCCACAAAAATCAAACTTAACGACTTCTATTGGTAAATATGATGTAGCTCTATTGACTTCAACCCCGCAAGAATTTGATGTGGTAACTTCATTAATTGAAAATTTAGAAGAGCTTAGTTTGGAACATAATGATTCACTTATATATTATAAGGGGCAAATAATAGTATCCAAAAAAACGCTTGAAGTGATTGTTCCTTACCCAGTTTCGATGGGTTTAGAATCTGCCGTAGCTAGCACTACAAAAACCATAGCGCACTTTTCTCCCGATTTAATTATTATGTGTGGTATTTGCGCGGGAAATAAAAATGTTGTTAAAATTGGAGATTTAATTATTGCTGAGAAGACTGTGAATTACAGTAATGTTGTAGAAATAGAAAGTTCTGAAAAAGGGGCTAAAAAAAAATTCATGCAGAGTGCAGATTCCATTAACAAAAATTTAAAAGCAAGACTTACTCTTTTTGCAAATACCAAAATAATTAAATCAATCGCAGAAAATTTAGAATTTCAATTAGAACATGAACCTAAATGTCATCTAGGACTTATGGTTACGGGTAGTTCTCTACTTAGAAGTGATGAGAAAATAAAGGAAATCAATGATTCTTATCATGGTGTCAAGGGAATGGATATGGAAACCCATGGATTTTATTTTGCGGCGTCTAATTCGAACAAAGCTAACAATCCCCTATACGTTTCTATGAAGGCAGTATCCGACTATGGCGACAAAACAAAACACAAATTTTCTTCTGAACAAAGAAGTCAAATAGCAATGAATATTAGTGCCAATTCAGCAATTAGTTTTGTTAAAACCTTTTTTAAATAAAAACTATACATCAAAAACTGTTAAAGTAGAGACTGAAGAAAATGCGGGCAGGCGAGGGGGTGAATTTGTGGCTTGACATAAAGAGCCATTGCCCTGGGCTTTATGCAGGGAAGCGAAGCGCCCCAATAGCGAAGCTATTAAGACACAAAAGGAGCGTGGAAGCATATTTTCTTCTTGATTTTTTGTTTCTTTTTTATCAAGAAAAAAGAAGAATTCAATTCATTTAAATTATGATATGGACTTAAAAGATTACATTAAAAATACAATTACCGCTATAAGTGAGGCAATTATTGAGTCTCAGGAAGAGTTTAAGAGCAAGGGTGTAATAGTAAACCCAGAAAAAGTTGAAATTGGTAAGAATGGGGAGAAATTATTGCGTAGTGATGGGTGGAGGTATGTTCAAAATCTGGAATTTGATATTCTCGTTTCCGCAGAAGATAGTTCAGGAGCAAAAGGAAGTGGAGGACTAAAAGTTGCAGGGCTTTTAAATATAGGAGCAGGGCTAGAGGAAACCACTAATCAACAACAAGCCAATAAAATTAAATTCACAATACCTGTTGCTTTTGCAACTACAGAAACGCCTAGAGAATATAGAAAAAAAGTGGCTTCTGTTAGAGCTGGATAGTATTTTCCTATTTGACATAATGTTTGAAACACTCACAGAAAAGCTGATTCGGAGGAGGATGTGAGCAAGTGCTTAGAAATTTATGCTTCGCTAAATTTTAAGCTTTTGCGGTAAGCTGGTAACAAAGTTCCTGAACTTTTCTTCTAAAATGATCAAAATCAAACGTACAGCTTAATTAGAAGAAAAATACTTTGCTTTATGCTGTGGGCAAGCGTTGGCAAATTGTGTGTGGAGAAAAATGTGATTTACATTTTTGTTCACAAAACAATCGAGCGATTGCGCGCGGCAATTAAACATAATGACAAATTATAGATACAAATGAAAAGATGCGGCGTTAGCCGACCGCTAGGGAAAGTTTCATGACCCTGTTCATAATTCCCATAAATGACGAAATGCTGAGGGATATTTTATATAATAGAATTATAGCTTACAAATGGATAAACAGCTAAGAAAGCAAAACAATACATTTGTACTATAATTTATATTATGTAAAATATATTACAACTCAATATAACCTTTCCTATCATCCCGCCTCTCTATCATTTTAAATACTAATCCTTAAATGAAGAATGTGCAATATACTTTTCCACTACTACTGCTGTAATAATTACTAAGTAAAATTGTCCCACCAAACCTACTAAAATTGCAGCCTTCTGCGCTATGGGTATCGCTGGTACAATTTCTCCATAGCCTATGGTCAAAAGTGTAATGTACGAGTAATATAAAATGGCTTCGCTGAAAAGATTTACGTCCTCGGTCTCTAATAAAATGCCTTTAAAAGCCCCGGGATTTGTTAATTCTATAGACATAAATAGAAAGAAGGCCAAAAATCCAAGGGAAATGTATCCACTCATTAATCCCAATACCACGTTTTTACTTACGTATTCTGCTTTCCAGACCTGCTGAATGATATTCCAAGTAACCACAAAATGAAAGACAAAATAGATGGTAAGTCGAATCAAAACGTTGGTTTCAGACTCTTGCCGATATATCATGGAACTTCCAAATATAAATGCCGAAATTGCAAATAGCAATACAAAAAACCACGCGATTATCCTTTTCTTGGAAATCATTAAAATTCCTGCCGAAATACTTATTAGATAAAGTATCGGTAACACCATAGATTCAAATAGTCGAGCGGGCACAATCAATGAACCAAATAAGATAGCGATTTGAACTACCAAAAAAATCTCAAAACGAAGCTTGTACAATCTTTCAACCATATCTCATCTTCCAACGGGACGCGCTACTCCTCCAAAAGCGCTTCATTGAATTTGTATCCTTTATAGTTTACTTTGAACAGAGCGCTGTAAAATGACGGTATGAAAATCAAGGTAATTACCGTCCCGAACAATAACCCAATCATAATACTTACAGCCATGCCTTCCCACATCTCTCCCCCACTCAAGTATAATGGAATCAATCCTAAAACTGTAGTGAACGTAGCCAATAAGATAGGTCTGAAACGTTGTAAACAAGCGGCTATCACTGCATCCTGGTCATTGCGGCCATGGGCTTGTTCCACCTCAATACGGTCAACAAGTACAATGGCATTGTTGATAACAATACCTGCCAACGAAATTACACCAAGGAACGGCATAAAACCAAAAGGCTCTTGGAAGACCAACAACCCGACCACCACGCCGATGATTGCCAGTGGAATGGTCAACACCACCATGGTCATCTTTCGAAAAGAGTTGAACTGAATAATCAATAAGAGCACAATAAGAAATCCTGAGACCGGTAAATAACCAATTACGGAACCCATGCTCTCCGCGGTGCTTTCCGCGTCTCCCCCGAATTGATAGGAATAGCGCTCCGGCCAGTTTTTGGATTGCTCCTCCAGCCAGGGAGTAATTTCAGCAGTAATGGCATTGGCGTTGCCCCATTCCCGAAGTTCGCTGCTAACATTGATACTGCGTCTCAAATCCAAGCGCCGTATTTTTGCATATTGCCAACTGGGGATAATTGATGCCACCTGAAGTAAGGGCACACTCCTTCCAGTACCCTGGGAATATACGTTGAGTGTCTCCAAGGATGCTAACGTTTGCTGCTGGCTATCACCACTGCGCATGAGAATGGGAATGGATTTGTCATCTTCTCGATACTCCCCTGTTCGAAAACCATCCAAAACAGTCTGCAAGGATGTCGCAATGTCCGAACTGGTTATGCCAGCCGTTTGCGCTCTGTTTTGGTCAATTTGTATTAAAAACTTCTTGCTTTTCGGCCCCCAATCATCCTTAACATTTTTGGTACCATTAATACTGGAGAGTTTTAACTTAATGGTTTCTGAAATTTGCGAAAGTTCATCCGGGTCACTCCCGGAAACCTTTATTTCGATGGGTGTGCCCCCACCTCCCGCGGCAAGGAAAGCAACTTTGACATCCGCATTGGGAAAAGTGTTGAACGCATAATTGTCCAATTGTTCTATAATTGTGCTGTTCTCCTCAAAAGAAGAGGTGTTGACCAAGATATGTGCATAATTTGAATTGGCTTCATCAGGCTGGTATCCTAAATCGTAGGACTCGGGCCCTTCTCCAATGTAAGAGGACCAACTGGCAATACCCTTGGTTCTTGTCCCGTTGACCTTTAGCGAATCGTTCATGTACTGCTCAATGGTCTGCACAACTTCTTCGGTACGTTCAATTTTATTACCTTCTGGGAGATTAATGTCCACGGTAATCATATTTCTGTCACTGTCGGGAAAGAAAATGAAAGGAACTTTGGTAAAACCAAAAAGTGAGATGAAGAATGCAGTGAATATTACAAGGATAACGAAAAACTTTCTTGACAGGGCCCCTAAAATTATATCCTTATAATAGCGTTTTAGCGTATTAATGGTACGATCGACCAAGCTGGGTTTTTTCTCCCCTTTCGGAACCACTTTCAGGAACAGATAACAGAACATCGTGATAACGGTCAACGCGATAAGCCATGAGGATAAAAGAGCAATACTGATGACCACGAAAATAGGACCGACGATATCTCCCATAATCGTGGGGGAAAGATAGAAAGCCATGAATGCCGCAGAGGTGGTCAAGGTCGAAATCAACAACGGCATCCACAATTCAGAAAAAGCCTCTATCGCCGCTTGTTTTTTTTCCATACCCTGATCCAGTTTTACGAGTATGGTCTCGGCCACTACGATGGCATTGTCCACCAATAATCCCAAAGCCATAATAAGTGCAGCTAAGGTTACCTGGTTCAAGCCCATATTGATGATACCCATAACCATTAAGGTCGTAATGGTAACGATAGGGATCAAACTGGCAATGATAAATCCGGTACGGATACCCAAGAAAAGTAGCATTACGATCAATACGATGGATATGGACTGTACCAGATTCACCATAAAGTCACTTACTTTTAAGTCAATGTAATCGTCTAAAGATGAAACTCGTATCACCTCAAGACCTATGGGGAGTCTGGCTTGCCAATCGGTAATCACGGCATCAACAGCTTCGCCCAAATACACCACATTTTTATTTTCTTTTAGATTGACGTGCAGGGTGATCGCTTCACGACCATTTACCCGTACAATTTGGGAGGGTGGGTCAATGTAACTTTGGGTGATGGTGGTAATATCGCCCAATTTGACCAACTGGGAGCCGTTACCCACGGAAATCAGCATATTCCGGATATCGTCCAACGCATTAAAATTTCCTGTAGGTTCTAATATGATGCGTTCATCACCTACGTTGATTTGTCCACCAGAACTCAAAATATTAGTGGAACCTATTCGCTGTTGTAAAATGGATGCTGAGAGTCCATATTCCTTTAAGCGCGTATTGTCGAACTCCACGAATACCCGTTCATCCTGAACACCTCCAAGCTCAACCTTGGCCGCGTCGGGTAGTTTTATCAAATCGTCCTTGATGTCATCGGCATATTCCTTCATCTGTGAATAGGAATAACCATCAGAGGTCAATCCTACCACAATTCCATAGACATCCCCGATACCATCATCATCTAAATTCGGCCTTACACCATCTGGCAGTCCTTCAATAGCATTGAGTTTTCGTCTAAGACGGTCCCAAACGGATTGTAGGTCTTTTTCCTTTACTTCATCTTTAAGGGTCACGCTGACCACGGACAAACCGGTACGTGATGTACTGGTTACTTCATCCAATTCGGGGAGCTCTTGCGCTACTTTTTCAATTTTATCGGTAACCAGCTGTTCTACCCGTTCGGGACTGGCTCCAGGAAACTGGGATATTACCGAGGCAGAACGAATCGTGTAGGGTGGCATACTATCCTGGGAGAGACTAAAATACATATTGATTCCCAACAAAATAATGGTGCCCAACACCATAAAAGTGATGCGATTCTTTTCAATAGAAAACTTGGCGAGATTCATAGGTTGGTCTGGTGTTGGTTATTGTAACTTTACTTCTTGCCCGTTCAATAAGGTCTGTAAACCGGCAGTTGCGATTTTTTGCCCGGCCGATAAGCCTGAAACGACCTCGAATCCCTCTAAAGAAAGATTCCCAACCGTTATTGATTGCTTTTTAACCGTAATATTCGTTCCATTTTGTTCTACCAAAAACACAAACCGACCGTTACTGTCCTCGCCAACTGCATACGCGGGAACCACGAGTACATTTTCCACTTTACGTTCCCCAAAATCAAAAGTTACGTTCGCGGCCATCCCACTCTTGATGGCATTCGTTGGATTTACCACCGTGGCCATTACAGGATATGTGGCGGTGTTGGCATCCACTGCGGGTGAAACTTCGGTTATCTTTCCTTCAAAATATTGTTCGGTCAGTGCCGAAAAATTTACCTTCACATCCATCCCTTCGCTAACCCCGTTGATGACACTTTCTGGAATACCTAATGAAATCTCCATTTCGGTACCTGCATTTAACACGGCAACAGGCTGGCCCGCTTGAACGTTTTCATCAATCTCTGCAGAAATGGAAGCAATGGTCCCGTCCTCTGGGGCATAGATATATCCGTATTGTATTTGTTCTGCTTGAATGTCAACCCCGCGTTTAGCCGACTTAAAACTTTCCTCGGCAGTTTTGAATGAATTTTTGGCGGACTCAAAATCGCTGAGTGACGCACTTCCTTTTTCATAGAGTGCCCGAACCCGATTTAGGCTCAACTTCGCCGTATTCATTTGGGAAGCGGCGCTGTTCAATTGCGTTACTGCTTGCTCATAAGACAGCCGGGACTGTACATTGTCCAACCGGGCCAACAATTGTCCCTTTTTTACTTTTTGTCCCAACTTTACATCAAAAAGTGTAATGATTCCCGAGTTCCTGAAGCTCAGATTGATGATTTTTTCGGTCTGCGCGGTTCCGCTGAACGTACGTACCTTTTCACCTCCTAAATAGCCAACCTCCTCAAACTTTAAGGGGCGCAATACCTTTTTGGGAGCTTCTTCCTTTTCGCCACAACCTTGCAACAGAAAGGTTGCGAGGAGTATGGTGAACAATGGGGTTATCAATGTATACTTCATGATGAAAATGGTTTTTGGTTCGTTAGTTTCTTGTACCTAAAAATTCAAAGAATCGTTGTCGGAAAGCCTCATTTTCTGTTTCTGAGTTAAGCAAAAAATAATAGCCCAGAGAGCGTTCAAGCTGTAGTGAGTTGAGCAAGAAATTATAAATGGCGTTTACACGGGACAACTGGGCGTTCAGGTAGTTGTTCTGGGCATCCAGCAATTGCACAATGTTAACGGCACCATTGGAATAGCTTGTTTGGGTCAACTCCAGCGATTCCTTGGCAGTATCTTCCGATATGGTCGATAATTCAATATTGGAGACCTGGTTTACCAAATTGAACACCCCATTGCGTACATTGGCGTCAACGGCCAACGCTGTATTGTCCTTATTGATTTCCAACTGGTCTTTTTGTATAACGGCAATTTGTTTGTTGATGTTATTGGTGTTCTGGTTGAAAATGGGCAAAGAAACGCTTACCGAAGCATTGTAGCTATTGTCCACAAGCCCACCAAAACCTGGGATAGCCGTACTTCCCGCCCCATTGCGATTGAACGTACTGTTATAGCTTCCCCTTAGGGCTACCGTGGGAAGGAAACGTCCCGGACCGCTCAATTTGATATTTCGTTCAACCGCTTCAAGATTATAGTTCAGCGCCTTTATTTCCGGAGCATTCCGCAATGCTTCTTCGGTCAGAAACTCTACAAAAGGTTCTCTTAACTTTGGATCATCCAAAAGATTGGTCAGCTCATCATAGTTGTACCGCTCAAAAACCCCCTGGTCCATTTCAATATCCTCCACATCGATTTCCATACCCAAAGGATTGTTCAGCAGTTGGTTCAATACGATAAATCCCTGTTCCAATTGGTTGATGGCCTCTATCATGGATTGGGTATTCTGTGCCAACTGGCTTCGAAAACGGAGCATATCGGACTTTCCGGACTGCCCGGCCTCAAAGTTTTGCTCCGCAATTTGAAGGTTGGTCTTGGTCAAATCCAAGTTGCGTAACTGAATCTGCGTGTTTGCCTTTAAAATCAGGATATTGAAATATGCATTGGTAGCATCCAATATGGCATCCAGTTGTGAAGCATTGAAATTTTCTTCCTGTGCTTTTTGTAGCTTTTTTTGAATGGAAATATTGGCGTTGGCAGCTTCGGAAAACAAGGTCTGCTCCAAAGTAATGGCACCCGAAGTAGAAAACTCAGGACTTTGTCCATTGCTGACCTCGGCCAAATCTGGATCAACGTAGGTACCTGAACTCGAAGCGGTAAGATTGGGCAAATAATTACTTTTTGCCGTCCGTACGTCCTGCTCGGTAAGTTCTACATCTTTTTTGTCAGATTGCAGGGACAGGTTTCGTTCCAAAACTTCATCAATGACGTTGAGCAGGTTATAATCTTTTTTTGATTTTACGTTTTTGAATTCCCCGACAAAATTAGTGGTGCCGATAAGGCTGTATTTGATAGGTACGTCTACGGCATCAGCGGTGTTGTAGTTTATGGTCAGCCGTGGGGTATACTCAATGTAGACGGGAAGCTCGCCCAAATCAGACCCATTTACGTAGGCCTCCACAGTAAGGGCTATACGTCTAAAAAACTGGTCTAGATTTTCTTCGGATTGATTGGTGGCCATGATTCCTAAACTGACATCATCCGATCCATTTGCTGAAAAAGAAGGTAATCCCTTTTCAATAAAGTTCTGGGACAATTTGGAGATTTCACTGTCAGATAAAAAGAAACCACCTGCCATATAAATGGCATCAATCCCATCCAAATTGGAGGTGATATCATCGATACTTGTAAAGGGAATCAATTTGTATTGCGCATTTAATAGGGCGAACTCTTTATCAAAGGTCCGCCGTAAAGGAAGAAAGTCCAAAAAGGGTGCATCTACTGCTATGCCCAAGGTATCAAATTCGGTGAGCTCCTTAAATTTTTTAAAATCCTCGAGAAATGACTGGGAATCTATCAAATAGGTGAAATTGGAGATTCCAGAGGTCTGTTTGCTCAAATCCAAATCGCTGAAATCACTATTTACAGCTCCAAATAAGATAACCGGTTTGGGATATTCGCTTTGCTTTTCAAGTATGGTGTTTGTCACCGGACCAAAAGCAAGAATAATATCGGTTTCATTGTTCAATAACTCTTTGTAGTTGTCGGTGGCCTGCTGTATGTCATAATTGTTGATCAAACGAAGGTTCATTGGAAAGTTGATCACTGCATCCTCTCCCACTACGCTTGTAATCTCAGATTGAAGCTGTTCTAAAATTGGCACCGATTTTAAAGATTGAAAATCAGCAAGTATGCCTATGTTGTAGGTGTTTTTTTCTTGGCAAAAACCAAATACCGAAAACAACAACATAACCAAAACGGTCGGTTTCTTCATAGGTTGGTTTTATAGGTGTCCTTTATGCTTTAGCGGTAAAAATACAATTCATCCCAAAAAGAATAGTTTTGGTTACCAAACTATTGCGCACAAGCTTTTAATATACAAATAAAAAAGATTTAACGCATTGAATTAATTCAATAAGCGAGGGATTAATGCTTCTTTGAATTTCTGGAGTTTTAAGATGGGTATATCGTTTAAAGGCAATCTCGAAGTATTTCAACAAAAAGGGCGATTATAATTAATCGCCCTGATTCTTTTACACCAATCGATTAAAGTGAAACCTAAAACGTTTCTTCAAAAAGTTGTAGTAGACTGGCCCATGATTTAGCGTCCGCGTCTGCGTTATATGCCAAAGGCAGTTGGAATTTTTCCCCATTGGCATCCGCTTCTTTGCTAGTAAAACTGTGTTTAACTCCGGGATATGCAATATATTCATAGGTCGCACCAATAGAATCCATCGCCGCCTTGTATGCCTCAACGGACTCAGCACTTACGAAGGGGTCATCAGCGCCGTTGCAAACCAATACCTTAGCTTTTAAATCGCTATTGGGCATAATTGGTAATTGCACGCCGCTATGAAAAGCAGCTACCGCGTCTAGATCAATACCTGCATTGGCCATCGTTAGTGCAACGCTGCCTCCAAAGCAATATCCGATAGCCGCAATTTTTTCATTATCTACAGATTCATGGGCTTTGAGCAAATCCAGAGCTGCATTGAATCGGGCTGTCGCTTCCGGGAGATTGGTCAGCACGCCCATGGCAAATTTTCCGGCATCATCGGGATGGTCTGCCTGCTTTCCATCCCCATACATATCAACCGCAATCGCGGTATATCCGAGTTCTGCCAACATATTCGCTCTTTCCCTGACATAATCATTGTGTCCCCACCACTCGTGGACAATCACGATTCCTGGCTGTTTTTCCTTGAAATTCTCGTTAAAAGCAATATATCCTTTTAGATTGGTAGAATCGGTGGCATAGGTGACCTCCTCCCCTTTTACTTTTATTGGAAGTTCTTCAGGAATTTCTTCAGAGGTTTTGGTGGATTCAGCCTTCGGTTTGCAAGATGCTACGAAAACCAGTCCGGTAAAAAGTAGGAATGCGATTAATTGTTTCATAGTTATTGATTTTTAGACAGAAGTAAAGATAACCAAAGCAACAGAATTTATTTTTCCCTCAATTTTCTACTTTAGAGGACCGATTTAAATCAAAAAAGATGTCTAAAGTATCTTGCCCACTTGATGGGAAACTTGTAGGGTGCATAACGAAACGGAACATCCATCCAGTTCGGTCTTTTAAGAATGGCCTTCTTGTGGGAGAACAACTCAAAGGAATGCTTCCCGTGATAGGCACCAATTCCTGAATTGCCTACTCCACCGAAGGGTAGGTTTTTATTGGCAATATGTACAACAACATCATTGATGGCGCCACCTCCAAAACCAAATTTTTGTACCATCTTTTTCTGAAAGTTTTTCCGAGTTGAGAAAATGTAGAGCGACAGGGGTTTTTCATAGCGTGTAATTATCTTTTCAAGGGTCGACTCGGAATCATAAGACAAAATAGGAAGGATGGGACCAAAAATTTCATCTTGCATCAAAGGACTTTCCAAACCGGGTTCGTTGACCAATGTTGGGGAAAGAAAGCGGGTTTTGTCATTGTTTTCACCTCCAAAAAGCACCTCCTGTCCCATAAGCTTTTTGCGCAAAGAGTCGTAGTGTTTTTGGGTAGCTATTCGAGCAAAATCCTTGGATGCTTCCATATCTTCTCCATAAAAGTTTCTGATATGTTTCTGTAATGCTTGAACCAATTTTGATTTTACCGTTTTATGGACCAAAATGTAATCTGGTGCAATACAGGTTTGTCCGGCATTCATGAACTTGCCCCAAGTAATCCGTTTTGCCGCTAAATCAATGGCCGCTGATTCATCGACTATACACGGATTTTTTCCTCCTAGCTCCAGGGTAACCGGGGTTAACTGCGCAGCGGCACGCTGATAAACCAACTTGCCAATATGGGTGCTTCCTGTAAAAAAAATATACTCCCATTTCTGTTCCAAGAGTGTTTGGGATACCTCCACCCCACCCTCACAAACCGCGACATACTCTTCAGGAAAGACTTCTGTCACCAAATCCAATATCGCCTTGGAGGTATTTGGACTCAATTCAGAAGGCTTGAGCACCACAGTATTCCCTGCTGCGAGAGCCCCTATCAGTGGAGAAACGGTGAGTAGGAACGGGTAGTTCCAAGGAGCGATGATGAGCACTTTTCCATAGGGTTCATGATACATCCAGTTGAAAGAAGGAAAATTTGCCAAATTTCCTTTTACCCGAATGGGTTTGCTCCATACTTCAAGATGGTTGATGATGTATTTTAGTTCTGAAAGGACCATCTGGGTCTCAGTGACCATACTTTCAAATTTAGGCTTCTTGAAGTCTTCGTAGATTGCTTTGCAAATGGCCTTCTCATGTTTTAGTAGCGCCTTTTGGAATTTTTTCAAATACACCAAGCGATAACCGATAGCTTTTGTTCGCTGCGAGCTAAAAAAGCTATTCTGTTGTCTTAGTATTTCGTCTATCATCCTAATTTCGATTAGAGTTCTGGGAGGTTACAGAATCTTTTATGGGTATCTCCACAAAGATAAGAAAGGCATTATCATGGCGAATTGTTGACCTACAAACAGCGGTCCTGTGGTTATCCTTCAATAATTGAAGTTTCTTCTTCGTTGAACTTCATCCTTTTACCGCTCCAATAGGAAGCTGCTGCGAGATGTGAAGGTTTTACTGCCTGAAGGCCAATTTCAATGGGCGCTGATACTTTTTTTCCCAATACCACTCCATCTAAGAAATTATGTACATGTGCGCTATCGAGGCTTTCTTTATTGTCAAAGACAATTTGTTTGCCGTCATGTGGGGTAAAGACATATCCTGCGCGAAACAATTCCAATTTCCCTTTTGTTCCATGGAACAATACCGAATCATGCTCATTTTTAATTGGCAGAACACTACATTCAAATGTAAAGTTCCAGCCACCTTTATACTGAATGATCGTATTAACGGTATCCGGATTGGTTCTTCCATCTTTTAAATGGTAAATACCGCCTGTGGTAATGGCGTTCAATGGGTCGGCATCGTCCATCATCCACTGTGCTACATCTCCCCAATGGGTCAACAAATCGGAAAGAATTCCAGTCCCGTATTCTTTGTAATGCCTCCAACCATCATACCTTGCCCAATGATAGTCTACTTCAGGGGAGTTGCCCAAAAAAGTATCCCACTTAAAATTTTTAGGCATCGGTCGTTGCTTTATCGCCCTACGTTGCCATGCAAAGTTACTCCAAACAGCACGGGCAAAGACAATATCTCCGAGTACCTTGGAACCACCAAAAAATTCCTCTTTTACTTTTTTGAACATGGCACTGCTGCGTTGCTGTGTACCCGTTTGGCATATCAATCCACTTTCCGCGACCGCTTTTTTCAAGGGAATTCCTTCATGATAGTGGAGGGTGACCGGTTTTTCCAGTAAAAGATGTTTTCCGGCTTTTAGAATACGAATAGCATAGTCTTTATGAAGATGGTCCGGCGTGGCCAGAACAACGGCTTCCACGCTAGGATCGGATAGCACGTCATCCAATTCAAATGTAGTTGGCACTTTGTTCAGCTCGGTATATTCCCGGGTTTGTTTGAGCTGTTCCTCCCATACATCACATAGCATTATAGCTTCAATTCTATTTGTGGCCAAAAGTGTTTTCAAAATCCATCTCCCTCTTCTTCCTGCACCTACCAAAGCAATGCCCACTCTATCGTTAGCGCCCAAAATATTTCCATAAGCACTCGCCGTTAGGGCCAATGCCCCGGTACCCAATACGAAATCCCTACGCTTCATACCATTGAGTTTCAGTTTGCCGCCTTTTCATGGAGCAATTCCATTCCAATCGATGTTCTAGGTTTAAAACCTTTCCAGTTTCCCGTTGTGGCATCGGGTTTTAGATTTAAATATTCTGAATAGTCCTCCCTTTTGAGATGAATTCCCATAAAGGCGGTCACAAAATGCTGATTTATATTATTAATACGACGCATATCCCATACTGAATCCGCATAGCGCAAGTATTCATCAATATCCAGCCCTTTTTTCATAGTATCGACGGTAGGTGGATTTGGGGCTACATTGTGTCGAGCATTGATATAGGTCAGCAAATACCTGTCGCTGTTTATAGTGCCTTCGTAGATTGCTTTGATTCCATCTTCATATCCTGAAATATCATCTTCACTACCTGCGATAAAAAAGGTGGGGATTTTTAATCCGGCCAATCCTTCCGCGTTCCATACTCCATTGGCCATGCCCCAGGGAGCCATGGCGACAAAAGCCTTAATTCTGGGATCAATGCCCATTTTGTAGGCATCACTGGACATGGTCCTCTCATCCAAGGCCGTGTTTCCACCGGTCATTGATTTATAAAAAGTTACCGCTTCGGGGCTATATCCTGCACCACAGGTATTAAGTCCTCCGTAACCTCCCATGGAATAGCCTATGAGCCCAGTGTTTGAAACATCCACTAAATTGGACAAAAAACTGTTGCTATGTGGCTGAGAAAGTCTATCTAATTCGTTTAACACGAACAATTGGTCCAAAGACCTGTTCACCAAAGTGCTGGTGAAATTTGCTGCATCCTTGTATGTAGAATCCGTATGGTCAATGGATACGACCACATAACCTTTAGAAGCAAGATTCTCTGCCAAATAGGTGAATAAAAATCGTGAGCCAACGTATCCATGTGAAAGAATAATGAGGGGAAATTTACCCTTTTCCTTCAGTATCTGTGCATCGCGTAACGCCCTTCCTCTAAAGCGGAAAGGTATTACCGGTCTTCCCTCGGTACCGTTTCTTCCCAATACCTGGGTATATTCCTCTATTTCCTGTAGATTCTCGGAAACGGATGCGGGATACCATACTTCCACTGTCAAAGGCCTATCATACGTAGGTGCTTTTCCATCAACGATGTTCAGAATATCCTTTTGTTCTTTATGGATTAATTCTAAGGTCTGTACCCCCACTCCGTAACTGCCGCGTTCAGCGAGTTCTGGTGCGTCAGGTAAAGCGTCACCAATGAGAAAATCATCTTGGGCCTGTAGCATATAGGCTGAAAAATACAAAAGAAGCACGAGTGCTGTTTTTTTGCCGATACCGTTGTGTTCCATTCCCATAATTTAACATGATCTTAAAGGTACGTAAACTTGTTAAAATGTTAATGTTTCCCAACTACACAACATTCTTTTTTACCTTTTTGATTAAAATATTATTTTACCCATGATTAATCAAAAAATGCGCTATGATTTCTTTAAAAGAAAAATCCTTTTTCTTGAGCATACTTTTTATGCTTTTGTTTCAATCATGCAGTCTTGATGACGGTGTTGAAACCATTGACCCCCCTAATTTTGAAATAATTGGCCTATGGGATTTGGTAGAGGTAAATGTCAATCCCCCACAAGATTTAGATATGGACGGTACCGCTTCCACCAATTTAATGAACGAAATGGAATGCATTACAGGTAGTCTTCTCATTGATGGTAACCTTATATGGACCTTTGAACAATCTGTTATCAATGTCACCGCAATAACCGGAGATTTGTTTTCCGCAACGTGTAACGGTACGGTTTCTGGAACGGGCAATTGGTTTTCTGATGAAAACGAGGTTACCTTTTCTGGAGACGATATTCTATCGGTGTTAAGAATTTCAGAGGGTCGCCTTATAGATGAAGTTGGTGAGGATTTACCAGGTATCCAAAGTTTTGTGTATGCGTTGCGAATACCGGAGTAACAAAATTTTATTGTACCAATTTCTGAGCAAGTACTACCCACATGATTTTGTCAGGTTCGTTCTTCCAGAAACCATGGTTGCCAATCTTGGTCAGTATCTTGAACCCTGCTTGCCGAAGTTCGTTCTCTGCGTAAAACATGGACAAGGAATGGGCTGAAACCTGTACTTCCCTGGATTTTCCTTTGATGCTATCCTTCAGCTTTTCCAAAATCAACAACCGACCCCCAGGTTTAAGGGCTTTTCGTATGTGATTGAGCACTTTCTTATATGCCGAAATTTCGTGATAGGTATCAATAAGAAAAACACAATCCAGGGCTCCATCCGGAAGTTTGGGGTCATCCGGTTCTCCGAGAATCGTAATAATATTCTTTAGTTTTCTTTTGCTGGCATTTTCGCGGAGTTTGGCGAGCCGGTCGTCTCGGATATCAATAGCATATACCCTGCCCTGTTCTTTGACATTTTGCGCGAGGTGCATACTAAGATACCCCTCATGACATCCAATATCCGCGACAATTTGACCCGGACCCACCTTCACCAAATCCAATAGTGAGCCCGTTTTCATCCATTTGTCCCTATCGTCCCAATCGCTGCTCGTATATTGGGCTGGAAGCATTGTAGAAACACCAAGCGCCAGTAAAAGCCACCAAGACCCTTTTATTCGCAGCATCAATTTTGAATAAGGCCTTGACCTTCAATCCATGGAGCGCCCGCTATTTTAAGCTTAGATTCCAACTCAGGTATGGTGGAGTTCACAAGAACGTTCAACTCCTTTTTTACCCCTTGCAATTGGTTGTTGGCCCTTTGTAATGCCTCCTTTTGATTTCCAGTGGGCCCATAGGTATTGCGCAAGGCCACATATCCAATAAACGAACCATCCCCGGGTGAAGGGGCATCGCGCTCACCAACTTCGTTTTTAGCCGCACTTCCTTTCATAGTTCGTTTGAAATCCAATAATAAGACTTTGGCACTATGTAGTCTTGTTTTGAGTTCGTCCGAAGGTCGTTTTGCTTCGTGTAGCGACCTTTGCATTGCATTTACCTTGGCGAGGTTTTCTTCCAATACCGTATTTGTGGCCATCAAATCTTGTTGGAATTCTTGGTAGACCTCTCTAAAAGCATCTATTTCTTCTATGGGTTTAGCTGGCAGGGCACCTTCCATGAGTCGTTTAACCTCAAACTCCCGCGTCTCGGATAATTTGGTGACCACACCCTCCAACTGCTGGTACAGCTCCACGGAATAGGTCCCTGGGGTTGCCATAAAAGGAGAGCCGAAGAAATTATCATCGCCTTTGGACTTTTTTAGGGAAACCCCAGTTCGTTTTGCGTAGGTGAGATTCCAAGCAACACGATTGAACCCTTTTTCATTGGTTCCCTCCACCGTATTTACCACGTTGCCATCATTGTCTTTTACAACTAGAAAAACAGATGGCTTCTCCTGTTGGGTCTCTTCATCCAATGCGTCCCAGCCCGGGAAATCAATATTTGCGTTTTGCGTATTCAAATCCTTTTCATTTGCTTTTCGTACCTCTTTTAGGCTTTTAAGTTTTTCGGGAAGATAATACGTAAATACAGCCCCAAAAGGCGGGTTTTCAGCAGTATATTGTGTGTTTCCCTGGCTGCTCACACCGCTTCTCTGAATATACCAGTGCGCGGGTCTTACGTTGAACAGGGTGGTTGTTTCCATATTGGCAGTATCGAAATCACGCAAAGCGGAAATATCGTCAAGAACATAGAAACCGCGCCCAAAAGAGGCCGCGACTAAATCATCCTCATCGCGTTGAATAGTGATGTCTCGGAAAGAAATGGTTGGGAGATTGCCTTTTAGTTGGGTCCAGTTGATTCCTCCATCATTGGTCATGTAGATTCCAAACTCGGTCGCAGCGAAGAGAAGCTTTGGTTTCACATGATCCTGGACAATCCGCCAAGTGAGCAATTTTTTGGGAAGATTGCCATTCATGAACCGCCATGTTTTTCCTTTGTCCGAACTTTTCAACAAATACGGTTTATAGTCACCTTCTTTATGATTGTCCAAAACCAAATACACACTGTTGGCATCCTTAAGGTCGGCTCTCACATCGTTGACAAAAGCTCTTTGCGGAACTCCCTTGATGGCGCCCAACATTACTTTGCGCCAAGAATTACCACCGTCTTCGGTAATCTGAAGAATTCCATCATCTGTGCCTGCGTAGATCAGACCTTCTTGAACAGGGGATTCAGCCAAGGAGGTAATGGTATTGTAGTTGGACATCGCGCCGACATCCCAAGGATTGTCCCAACTTTGTACCTTTCCCATTATCGGTAACGCCAACCGTTCTTCGTTACGGGTCAAATCGGTACTTATGGCGGTCCAATCATCTCCCCTATTTTCAGATTTCCATACCCGATATGAGGCAAAATAGAGTCTTTCGGGATTATGTGGGCTTACCAAAATGGGAGCATCCCAGTTGAAGCGCTCATGGGGTTCTCCCGCTTTGGGCTGCGGTTGAATAAAGACTGTTTCACCGGTGGTTTGATCAATTCTCCAGAGCCAACCCTGTTGAAATTCCCCGTACGTAATATCCGGATTACCGGGCTCTGTTGCCGACTGATGTCCATCTGCACCCAAGGTTTTCCACCAGTCCTGGTTCAATATACCTTCGCTCCTTGTGGTTTGCGAAGGTCCGCCATGGGAACCGTTATCTTGTGTACCCCCATATATGTTGTAAAATGGTTTAGCGTCGTCAACAGCAACTTTATAATATTGCGTTAACGGTAGGTTGTTGAAATATCGCCAGGTTTTCGTTAGATCATAGGATTCATAAAGCCCCCCATCCGTACCAAACAAAACATAATCTGGGTCAGTCTTTTTGAAAGCCATTGCATGGCTGTCCACATGCTTTTTCTTCTCGTTCATGCGTTCAAAGTGCTTCCCATGGTCATCCGAGACCAATACATAATTGTTCATTAGGTAAAGTCTTCCGTTTTGATGTGGGGAAGCGTACAATTCCTGATAATAATGAGGTCCGGTTCCTCCAGAGACCGCATCGGATTGTTTGGTCCAAGATGAACCTTTGTTTTTGGAAATAAAAACACCACCTGTTTTACGATCTAATTCGATGGCAGCGTAAATGATATTGTTGTCAAAAGGTGAAATGGCAAGGCCGATTTTTCCCAAGTTTGATTTTGGAATACCATTGGTGAGTTCCGTCCAGGTCTCTCCGCCATCGCTACTTTTATGAATCCCTGAGCCTGGACCTCCACCTAGGTAGGCAGCTACCGTTCTATGACGGTCCCAGCTTGCGGCGTAAAGCACATCCGGATTGGTAAAATCCATTGCCAAATCGGTTACCCCCGTCCAATCGGAATCTCCCAAGGTTTTTTTCCAGGTCGCACCTCCGTCGACAGACTTGTACAGTCCCCGCTGTCCACCTTTATTCCAAAGTGGACCCTGGGAAGCGACCCAAATAATCTGTGAATTCTTTGGGTGCACTACTATTTTGGAAAGATGCTCGGACTCTTTTAAACCCATGTTTTTCCAGGTTTTGCCCTCGTCATGACTTACATAGACCCCATCTCCAAAGCCTACATGACGTCCCCCAACATTTTCCCCGGTACCTACCCAAATTGTACTTGGATTATTCGGGTCTATCGTTACACACCCAATGGAATAAACACTTTGGGTGTCGAAAATCGGTGTCCATGTAGTACCCGCGTTGACGGTTTTCCAAACGCCTCCTGAACCTACGGCGACGTACCAAATACTTTCATTTTCCGGGTGTATGGCAATATCCGCGATGCGACCAGAGGTCAGGGAAGGTCCCAAACTTCTAAATTTCAATCCGTTAAAGGTGGTTGAATCCGCCTTTTGGCCAAAAGAAAAAATTGAAACCAAACATAGAAAAAGGGAGAGATAAAAAATCTTAGAAATAAAATTCATGAGTGTTAGTTTTGGTTGAATTAGTCTAATCTAATATAGTTAAAACGAAAGCAGAAAAATGTAAATGAAATGTGAAATAAGTTGAAGAAATTATTTAAAATATGATTATAACATTATTTGGTAAACAAAAGCCAGATAGGTGTTTTTCGGAATTATGTTTTATTTCATTTCCTCCAACATCTGCTTAAATCCCAAAGCTACCCCATTGGTCCAACCAAAACCGTCCTGGGTTTCATACTCCCCACCTCCTGAGAGCAAGGTCAAATCCTCCACATTGTATTTTTCCATCATTTTACCCGTGTTTTTATAGACTTTTTCGTTCAAGGCCAACCAACGTTTCATAATTTCCTTTGCTTCTTTTACATAGCCGTAGTTGAGCAACCCTTTGACGGCTATCCACTGCAAGGGTGCCCATCCATTGGGCGCATCCCATTGTTGTCCCGAATGTTCCAAAGAGGTAACCAGTCCGCCTGGCTTCAGGAATTGCCGCATTAAGACGTTTTTCGTTTTTTCTGCCTGTTCTTTAGTCGCCAAACCAAAATACAAAGGAAACGCACCTGCCATAGTGAGTTCTGGGGTAGCTGTTGAAGTAACAAAATTATAATCCTGGAAATAGCTATTGGCTTCATTCCAAAAGAACTGCGAAATAGCCTTTTTACGGGCTTTGGCCTTTTCTTGGAATAGGTCTGCTTCGTTGACATTCCCATTTTGGCGAAGTGCCTTGCCAATGGTTTTTTCCATAAAGTACAATAGACAGTTCAAATCCACCGCTAAGATATTTGTGGTCTCCGTGCTGTTGAAAGCTCCTTGGGTCCCAAACCATCTGGAACTAAAATCCCAACCGGAGGCCGCAGCCGCCCGAAGATTATTCAGCAGTGCAGGTTTTTCTGCTTCGGACAAGTCACTGGCTAAATGTAAATCTTCTTTATAGGCTTCAGGCCTTGGTGTATATCCTTCATCCCAATATCGGTTAAGAACAGCTCCTTCAAGTTGAACAACATGTCGATTTGCTGAGCTTTCGTCCTGTGAACCTGAGGTAGCCATCCAAAAATCATATTCCTTTTTCAGCTGTGGAAGATAGGTCGTCAAGAGTGTACTGTCTTTTCGTGACAACGCATCTACCATCAGCGCATAAAAGGGGGGTTGACTTCGGGTTCGGTAATAATCCCGTGTTCCGTTGGGTATAAATCCAACGGAATCAATAAGAAAACTGAAGTTGTCAACCATGGCCTTGGCCAATTGTCCTTTTTCCGCGACCAACAGACCTTCTAATGTAAAATAGCTGTCCCAATAGTAAATTTCTTGAAATCTTCCACCTGGTACTACATATTTATACGGTAGGGCAATTCTTGTTGAGAAAGGAATCACACTATCGGGACCTCGTGTCAATTTATCCCACATGGTCTGAATATGCTCATACATACTTTTGGTCGTATCGGTCTTGATTTCCAATGCTTTCATGGAACGGTCTTCAAAATTTTCCAAAACGAACTCGGTCAAATCAAAGCCAATTTTATCTTTCTCGTTGAGATATTGAATTTCAAGGGTATGAATACTTTGTGTAGGAACTAAATCAACGAATGTTTTGGAATCCTTGAAAATGGCCTGCAGCTGAACGTCTTTGAACAATTGCGATTCATAAAGTGTGAGTCCTGGTACGACGGAAGGTTCCTTTTTGCAGGATAGGAACAAAAACAAGAGAAAGATAAGTGCTTGCCAATTTTTCATAGCGTTGGTTTTGGAATCGGATTAAATATACGGGTAATCTATAAAAAGCGGTATTCTAGATTTGACAAGGATTTGTATCTTCCAGATATGGTTCAACCTCAAATACTTAGGGATAAGGTAAAATGCTATCTTTTAAAGCAACTAAAAGCAGGGAAATTACAGATTGGCAAGACCATAAATCTAGCTGCCGTGGCACGGGAAATCGGTACAAGTGTCACCCCGGTCCGGGAAGCATTAAGTCAACTGGAGCATGCACGAATTGTAAAAGCTATCCCAAATCGGGGTTTTGTGATACAGCCATTACGAGCTAAAGAAGCCCGTCATTTGTATGAAACCCTTGCGCAGTTGGAGGTGATGGCTTTGGAAAATACAGCGTTCACTTCTAAAAGCATTGAAGCGTTACAAGTGTTTTTTAACGGTAATTTCCACTCACTGCACACCAGTTCCAATTTTCACGAACATTTAATTCAGGATTGCAACAACCCCATATTGATCCAAATTCTGAATGATATAAAAGCCCGTCTTTTTTTCTACGAACAAATGTTACCGGAAAATGAGAATGTAGACCGGCAAATGGGGACCCAAAACAAGGCAATACTTGATGCGATAGTAGAGGACAATTTGCCTACGGCCAACCTGATCTTAAAAATGCACTGGATGAGTATTTTGGAGCGGGTTCAAGGCCAATTTACCGAAGACTAATTCTAAAAAACAATCGTTTTTGCTTAGAAAACCTCTTTTGTGCGATTTTTAAATACAGAAATCAGGTTTAATAATTACTTTATTTTATTGTATAGCTGTTGATACATATCGAAGGTATCAATATCTATTTCTTTTCCTCTAGGCTCCAGGAAATGTGTCGCTTTCAGGTTGCTTCGAATGATTCTTTTTGCACCAAAGTCCTTATTCAACTTTTTTAGCTCTGGAAAAAAGGAAGCATCAAAAATGGCAGGCACGCCAAATCTTCCAGTAGCGTATTGGGTCGCTACGATTTTAATCGCTTTACGTTCATCGTATATTTTTTTTAGCGATTTAAAATAAGAAGTGTCCATTAAGGGTTGGTCCGAAAGTACTATCAAGAGGCCATCCGGATTTTTCTCAGTTTCCAGGATTTGACCTATTCCAAAAGCTAAGGAAGTTCCCATACCTTCCTCCCATTTTGGATTGATACTCGCACGAACACTTCCCGGTAAATGAGACGCCAGGATTTCTGCATGGGCCCCTAAAACAACATGTACCCTATCCACTACAGGTACTACCGCTTCTATGGCATTTCCCATGAGAGTCGTATGCCCCCATGGCAACAACTGTTTGATTTTTCCGGGCATTCTTTTGGAAGCCCCTGCAGCGAGAACCAGGGCGCAAAGGGAACTCGACATCCGTTAGTTATGAATTTTACCTAATTTTTCCTTCAACAACACGGGGTGCTTTTGTCGGATAACGGTCAAAATCTCTGATACTATGGAAATTGATATTTCCTGGGGGGTTTCGGCCCCAATATCCAGCCCCGCCGGTCCATGAACAGAATCCAAAAAATCTTCTGAAATTTCGGGATATCGTTCTAAAAGAGCATCAAACAATTTTTCCCTTCTTTGCATCGGCCCCAAAAGACCTAGATAGGCTGGATTTGAATCTTTTAAAGCGAGAAGATAACCCAGGTCTTTGGCGAAACTGTGCGTCATTACGATAACTGCTGTTTGCTTATCCATGGGGAAGGCTAGGGTTTCCGGTTCTTTTGGCAGCCAAGCATGTATCCCCGGGAATGCCTCTGAAGTCTTTTCCTCCTTTGGATTGGCCACCACGGTTACCTCCCAGCCCATCAAACTGGCATATTGGCACAGTAAAACGGCATCGTGCTCCGCACCGATTATGATTAATCGGAAACAAGGAAAAAGCGTTTGTTCAAAAGAGTGCCCGCCACGATATTCTTGTTCCGTGTTCAAGGGGATTTCTTTTTTTTCAAAACGAAAAGTAGACCCAAAACCCTTATTTTCGGAATTCGTCTTATCAAAGACGGATAGAATGGAAAAGGTTTCACGGTTCGTAATGACATCCCAAAATACTTCCAGAAAGTGGTTGTCCGGGGAGAAGGATTCCAACAGGATATGGAGAATACCCTCACAGCCCAAGCGATAACGTCCGTCGTACTCCATGACCTTGGCCATGCCAGTTTTAAAAACCGATTCAGCTTGTCTAGCTATTTCTTTTTCTACGCATCCTCCGCTTACGGCACCAACCATCTCCCCGTTTTCTATCAGCAACATCCGGACACCGGGGCGGCGATATGAGGAACCCTCCAAGGCTACCACAGTCGCCAAAACGGACTTTAATCCTATTGCTGACACTTCTTGATATTTGGTGAAAATAGCTTTTAGTTCGTGGGTCATCATCCTATAAAAGTGTTCGTGTTGGGATAAACGGCATTTCCCGTCCTTGTTCAAAAGTAGCTTTTGGAGCCAGTTGAATAAATCCATCTATCTTGGTAAGTCCAATGACATCTCCTGAACCCGTAGTGCTTATCGGTCGGGCATACAGGCTACCGCTTTTTAAACTTAGTTTTACTCCCTTAAAAAGGGTAAGGGGTGTTGTATTCTGAATAGCTTCTTCCAGAATAACGCTGAACCTAGAGGTATTTACTCCCAAGGTTTGGTCAAGCCAGGGCTCAAAATAGACATGGAAGTTTACAAAGGTAGAAACGGGGTTTCCGGGAAAAGCGAAAACGACGGTTCTTTCCGTTTTGTGAATCCCGAACCAGAAAGGTTTTCCAGGACGTTGAGCAACTTTATGGAATAATTGTTCAACACCCAGAGCGGTCAGAGTTTCTGGCAGAAAATCATATTTGCCCTTGGATACGCCCCCACTTAAAAGCAGCACATCGTATTTTCGAAGGTATTCCTTTAACGAAGACTCCAAGGCCTTTTTATCATCCTTTAGATGATAGCAGTTTGAAGCGATTCCTTGCTTTTTGAGCAGGCTCTGCAAAGAGTGACTGTTCGATTTTCGTATTTGGAAAGGCAACGGTTTTTTGTCCACATCCACCAATTCATCACCCGTTGCAATTACGGCTATTCTTGGTACGGATTTTACCATAACCTCTTTTTTTCCAACAGAAGCCAAGGCACCGACTTCTGCGGCCGTTAGTCTCAAATTAGGTCTTAACAATTCGGTTCCAGCGGTTACATCGCTTCCTTGATAATGTATGTTTTGACCTTTCGTTGCTTCTTGTACGAGTTCAAAACCGTTGTTCTTCCGATGTAAATGTTCATACATAATGACGGTGTCCGTTTGTTTGGGCACCAGGGCACCCGTCATGATTTCAATGCACTTCCAACTATTTTTTAATTCCAATTGTGGCGCACCCGCCTGAGCAATATTCTCAGTTTCAAAGAAGCGCTCACCTTGCTCCAAGATTTTGGAGTTAATGGCGATTCCATCCTTGGTGGCGCGGTCGAAAGGGGGGAAATCTCTATCTGCATAAACAGACTCTCCTAAAACACGATTTTCGGATTTTGAAAGGTGTATCTTTTCAGTCCCGTAATTCTGTACCTGTTCCAGAACCTTTTGTAAAGCGGTCTCAAATGAAATCATACTGCTACCTTGTACTATTGTTTTAGAAGGACTTTTAATGTGTATGGAGCGATAACTGGTTCATGCCCCCTAAAACGTTGTAAAAATTCAACTCTGGATACGTCTCTTGAAGTCGGGCAATCGCTTGTTCACTCCGCCTTCCAGATTGACATATCACATAAATCGGTTTTGAGGTGTTCTTCAAATGTTCGGGTAAATCCAATTTATCCATGGGAACATGGATAGCTTCTGCTAATCTATGCTTGCTGAATTCTCCAACGGTCCTGACATCCAAAAGTGCATAGTCTGTGGTCATACGTTTTTCGGAAAATACTTCTACCGATAGTGTAGCTACACCAGCGCAGTGCAGAATTCCATAGTGTTCTTTTAAAGCGTCCCGACTCTTATTTTTAAGGTTTGCCTGAAACTTAATGGTACGGAACGTCGGCTGAAGCCCATTAAAAACCAATAATCGTCCTGCAAGAACCTCCCCTACTCCTGTCAATACTTTAATCGTTTCCAGGGCCTGAAGATTTCCAATGATGCCAGGAATTACACCCAAAACCCCATTCTCATTGCAATCGGGAACCTCGTCAGCCTTAGGTTCATTGGGATACAGACATCGATAAGTGGGTCCTTCCCCATAGTTAAAAACGCTCACATGTCCTTCAAATCCGTGGAGTGCACCGTAGACGAAGGGTTTGTTTAAAATAACACAGGTATCATTAATTAGATATCGTGTTGGAAAATTATCGGAAGCATCCACAACAACATCATAATTTTGAATTACATCCAAGGCATTTTCTTTGGACAAAAAAGTAGCGTGCGGCACTACTTCCGTTTCGGAATTCTGCGATTGTAGTTTCCTAAGGGCAACTTCAAGTTTAGACTTGCCAACATCTTCTTCAGCATACAGTATTTGACGTTGTAAATTGTGATATTCCACCGTATCCATGTCCATTATCCCTATCGTACCCACCCCCATGGCATTCAGATATTGAAGGGCAGGAAGGCCAAGTCCGCCCAGACCGACCACCAAGACTTTAGCGGCGGTCAATCTATCTTGTCCATCCGTACCAAAATCTGGGAGTGCGGTCTGTCGAATGTATCTATCCATGGACTGCTGAATTTAACTTTGTCTGGATGTACTCAAAATCCGTTTTGGAGTTTGCGTTGAAAAGCACTTCATCGTTTTTGGGATACGCCAAATCAATCTGTGAATTCAATAGGAATTTTCTAGGGCAAGAATTTTTGGAACATTCCAAATCTTTTTTGGCCTTCTTCAAACCTTGGGGTTCCCATATTGTGATAAGGGGTTCAGGTAAATTGGTCTTCCTGGTAGCCATGGATGTCGCAGCTTTTCCAGGATTTCTGGCCGTGACCAAAATAGTCAGTGTTTCCCGGTCCAAAAGGGGTAAATCACAAGCAAGGACCAACCAGGCTACGTCAGGATATGCATTATGTGCGCTCAGAATTCCGTTGAAAGGTCCGCCACACTTGTTTTCATCAACAATAACGTTCAACCCACGTTCACTGGAAGAAATCTGTTCCTCCCGAACGCTCAAAAAGGTATTTTCACAAACTTTTGATAGCAAATTGTAGGCATGCTGCTGTTGCGAAACTCCATAATATTTAAGTAATCTTTTATCGGTGCCCATCCGGGTACTTTTGCCACCGCCAAGGACCAAGCCATACAATTTGGGTTCTTTCTCGTTCATTTGTCGAAGTCTATTCTTCCTAACCTCCAATAGAGGTCATGGAATTATCAAAAATCGTCTTGGTATGTTCATTTTGCGCCTGAAAGCCCGTTTTTGCCCGAGACCCAATTGCGTTTAGGATTTCAGATATCATTTCTTGATTATCCTCTGTTCTTCTTACCATATCCCTGACATTGGTCTTGGGCTTACCGTAGAGACAAGTAATTACGTCCCCCGTTGCCGTAATACGCAGTCTATTGCAAGTGCCGCAGAAAGTTCTACTGAAAGAAGGGATGATACCAAAAGTGCTTTTATGACCTTTTATTTTGTAGTTAATGGAGGTTGACGTCGGTGGCGAGACCATTTTTTCAAAATCGTAGCGACTAGCAATATGTTCCAAAATGGCTTTGTAATTCCATTTAATGGTAGAGAAGCTCTTTGAACCCCCATTAAACGGCATTTCCTCCAAAAAACGTACGGAAACCTTATAGTGCTTCATCACTTCCAAAATAGGGAGTATATCCTGTTCGTTCTGTCCTTCCAGAACAATAAAGTTGATTCGCACATTGAATCCTTCGGTTATCAAGCGGATCAGGTTGTTGTGGACGGTATCAAACTGTTTCCTTCTGGTGATCCGTTCAAAGGTTTCTCGGTTTATTGAATCGAGGCTCACATTTATATTACGGATGCCCAACTGGTGAAGTTCATCTATGTAAGGTCCAATTACCGTTGCATTGGTGGTTATCGATATGTCGTTGAGCTTTTCCATTTTTGAAAGGCTGCGCAGCAACACCATCAGATCCTTCCGCACAAATGGCTCCCCTCCGGTTATTCGTATTTTATCAATACCGAGTTGGACCAAGGTCTTGCTTACTTTTTCCAGTTCTGAAATGGTCAACAAGCTGTCGTTTTTTACGAAATTGATTCCCTCTGAAGGCATACAATAGTTGCACCGTAGATTACATCGGTCCGTAACCGCTAAACGCAGGTAATTGATTTTCCTTCCGTGATTATCTATTAATGCCATCGTCCAAAATCCGTTGAAAGATATAAAATCCTACTATTAACCACCACTGACCGGTGGAATCAAAGCAATTTCGTCATACGAATTAATGGGGTGGTCATCTTGGGCATAGGCGTTGTTCACCGCAACGGCCAAGGAAGATAACGTATTCAATTCGGGATAGGTATCTCCCAAAAATTGCTTTAGTTCACTTACCGTTCTAGGTATTTTTTTTCCCGTAACCGAGGATGTAGGAACGGATAGTGAGGAACTCCCCACGATGTCCTTTGTAACTCCAAATAAAAGTATGGTCATACTATCAGCCTATAATCTCTTTCTCTAAAACTTTTAATAATTCTGGTCTTTTTGCAAAGGGTTGCTGGTAAAGCCTGTTACCTGTTGCCGCCTTAAAAGCGTTGGCAACAGCTCCTCCTGCAGGTGGCAAAGTAGGTTCTCCCAAACCGGTTGGGGAGTGATCATTTTCCATCAAGTAAGTTTCTACAATTGGCGCTTCTTTCATCCGTATCAATCGATATTTGTCAAAATTATTGGCAGTGGGTCTGCCATTGGCGAAGTCCAATTCCCCGTACATCGAATGTCCAACACCATCAATTACACCACCTTCTATCTGATTTAGAGCGCCCAAAGGATTCACCACAATACCACAGTCCACCACACAGGTAATCTTTTTTACCACGGGCTCACCATTCTCAATTTCAACATCAGCAACTTCCGCTACGTGGGTATTGTGGCAATAGTAATTGACGAAGCCTTGGTAAATATGGTCCGGTTGATTGCCCCAACCGGACTTCTCAACAGCCTTGGCGATCACTTTTTTCATTCGTTCCGGCGAATATTGAATACGCTCGTCTTCTTCAGGTTTTACCTTATCCAATAAATCCAGTCGCAGTTGAATCTTGTCCACCTCCATCATTTCGGCCAGCTCATCAAAAAAACTTTGTTCTGCAAAGGCCAAAAAATTGGTGTAGGGCGCCCGCCAAGCACCTGTTGTGATATTGCTCTTGTAGTTGGCCACATCCACTTGATAATTCTCGATGGCACCCGCCGGGAAGAAATTGGGAATGAGCCCGTACATATTGTCGTTGACGGCAGCTTCCTTTAAGTGATATGCGGTTACTTGACCATTTTTTATGCCTGCCTTGATCCTATATTTGATGGCCATTCGATAAATGCCATCTTCCATATCATCTTCTCTTGTGTATACCACTTTGACAGGACTTTTTATCTTATCAGAAACTTCGGCTGCCTCAATTACGAAATCTCCATAAAGTCTTCTTCCGAAGCCTCCTCCCATTCGCGTCATCTCCAAATGAATGTCTTTTTCATCCCTGCCCAACATTTTTGCGACCAACCCTGCTTTCCATGCTGGGGTTTGTATGGGTCCAGCAAGATGTACTTTTTCCTTGGTCACATGGGCAAAGAAGTTCATGGGTTCCATGCAATTGTGGGGTAAAAATGGCGATTCGTAAGTTCGCTCCAGTATGTCATCTGCCTCGGCGAAAGCTTTTTTGACATTACCATCTGAACGCATTGTTTTGAATGAATTTCCATCCAGTAGCCCGGTAAGAATTTCATTGTGTTCTTCCGTACTTTCCATAGGGGTCTCTTCTTCCCAAATTGCTTTTACAACTTCTTTTGCCTTAAAAGCCTGCCAGGTGGTTTTAGCGATGACCACTACTTTGTCGCTGGAAGAAATCTTACTTGAAAAACTGGGGTCGTCGGCCAATAAGTCCCTTACTCGCTCCCCTATGGTAATCACATCAATCACACCGGGCATGCGCTTTGCTTCTGTAGCATCGAAGGAAACCAGTGTATGTCCAAAACTGGGCGGTCTTAGCACTGCAGCGTATACCATCCCTTCCGTTTTATAATCCAGTCCGAAAAGTGGTTTTCCAGTGGTGATTTTATCAATATCCACATTCCCTGCATTTTTACGCATGATTTTGTAATCCTTCGGCTTTTTCAATTCCACATCTTCAGGAACTTCCAATAAAGCGGCTTCTTTCACAACCTCTCCATAACCTAAGGTTTCCCCTGCAGCATTTGTAATAACCCCTTCACTGACCGTGCACTCAGAAGGCGCTACTCCCCAACGTGCTGCGGCTGCGCTCACCAGCATGTGTCTGGCTTTTGCCCCGGTTTGCCGTAACGCATCCCAACCTTGTCGAATGGACTGACTACCACCCGCCACTTGTCTTGTATAATTTTCTGTGTCCAAAATCCCTTGTTCCACATAGACGTCTTTCCACGCTACATCAAGTTCTTCGGCAATGATCATGGGCATCGAGGTTTTTACCCCTTGCCCTATTTCCGGATTTGGTGAAAATATGGTGACGGCGCCATTGTCCGCTATTTTTATAAATGCATTGAAATTATTATAATCTAATGAAGAAAGGTCTATGGAAGGCTCAGCGATAACTTTGGGCTTACAGGAATTCAGCAGATGGAAGCCGATGACCATACCGCCTCCTGCCAATGAGGAGTTTTTAATAAAGGCCCTACGGGTTAATGGCCGTGTTTTATTTGCTTTCATTTTTATTGTTTTACTTGTGGGTATGGTGTGATTAATCTATATTCTGGGCAGCGGTCATGACCGCAGTCCGAATCCTTGTATAGGATGCACATCTACATATATTGCCGTGCATTGCATTTTTTACCTCTTCCTCGGATGGATCGGGATTCTGTTCCAAAAAAGCGGAAGCGGTCATAATTTGTCCCGCTTGACAATATCCGCACTGCGGAACGTCCACTTCTTTCCAAGCTTGTTGTACAGGATGGTCATTGTTTTCAGATAGGCCTTCAATGGTGGTCAACGACCTTCCTTCTACTTGTGAGGGCGTTAACGAACAACTTCGCATAGCGACACCATCGACATGAATGGTGCAAGCCCCGCATTGTCCAATCCCACAGCCGTACTTCGTTCCCACTAGGTCCAGATGGTCGCGAAGTACCCACAAAACGGGAGTATCCGCTGAGACGTCAACTGTTTTGGATACCCCATTTACTTTTAATTGATACATTGGCATAGTTTTTTGAATTGTGTGTTCTCAAATGAATTGATAGGAAAGTTACCAAAAATTGAATGGTTCGTTTTCTTTTTAACAAGCATGATACCGTTTTAACTTTTCTTTAATTCAATCTGTATTTATGAAAACCCTTAGGAAAATCGAGACGAAGCGATAGAAACCCATTGGTTCTTGACATAAAAAAATGCGCCGGTTTTGGCGCATTTCTAATTCTATTGGAAGTGTAGGGTTATTTTAACAGCATACGCTTGGTGTCTATCCACGTACCATCGGCCACGAGGGCATAAAGATAGATTCCGGGTTTTAAGGAATATCCATTGATGTTAACGCTACTTTCACCTCTTCCTGTGATAGGAATTACTTGAAGTTGCACGCCGCGCATATCATAAACAATAATTTCGGCTGTCTGCACTTGCTGGGGCAGGTAAAAGGAGATTTCGGTTTTCGCTTCAAACGGATTCGGTACATTTTGGAACAATTCTGCCTTGCCGTTGGTATCAAAAATAGGACTATCGGCATTTGAAAAATCCTGGGATTTTAAAGTTTGCCCAGTGTTTTTTAGACCTGATACTTCTTCCTGCAAGGTTTCTATCAGTGCCTGCTGTTCCTTCAGAGCTTCCACTAAAACAGGAATGAGTCCTGAATAGTTTATGGACAAATATCCTTCTTTGTTCTCTTTTACCAATTCAGGAAATACCTCCTGTACTTCTTGGGCCAAGAAACCAAGCTGATGGGTGTCGTCAAAGTTTTTATCGGGAAATTCCTTTTTGCGCCAATCGTATTCTTTACCACTTAGTCGCTTTATTTTTTGAAGAGGTTCTTCAATATTTTGGATGTTCTTTTTCCATCGTTTGTCCGAACCGCTCCAAACACCGCCGGTTACTCCTGCTGTACCATTGACATCTAAATTGAAAGCTGGGAATATTGTTTCGATGCCAACGTTTCCGCTAAAGTAGTTTTTATCTGCACCAGATACATAAATCCCGTACATTTCTTGGTCTGAGCTTGCTTGCGCCATTAGTATTTCCAATCCTCTGATAAAACCATCGCCAGTAATATTACTGGACATGCGTATTGTCTGTCCATATCGGTTACCTGTACCTTCTCCTGAAACTTGTATTGAACTTCCAAAAACGGGACTAGTGGTACTCGATGTAACCTTAGAAATATAACCTGTAATTCCACCGCTATTGGCATTATCAGTGATATTATTCTGTATGCCCAATAATACACTATTGTTGGATTCAGATACCATCTCCTGAAAAATACCTCTATTCCTATTTGTTTTTACATGTAATTTGCTTTCAGGGATATCTACACCAATACCCACTCTTTCCTGATTTGTTATCCGCATAACTTCTGTTCCAAAATTACCGGTATCACCTACGTTAAAGCGCAACTGTGACTGTCCATTCACGGTTAAGTATCTATTGGTGGATGACCCATTTCCCATAAAATTGTTTTTGTTGCTGATAAAGGAGTCCCCGTTGATATCGGTCCTAAAGTTCAATGCATTGGAATTGTTGGACAACAATATCTCGGAACCCTCTACATGCAGGTCGCTCAAGGGATCAACGGTTCCGATACCTACATGGCCATTATCGTGGTCCAGGGCCATTAGGGTGCTTACCCAGTTTGCTCCTTCGTTGATATAGTGTTGAAAACGGAGTTGATCGGCGCCTTCGTGATATTCCAGTACCGCTGAATTTCCATCATTTTCCGATAATACGATATTCGGTCGTGTTGATTTTATGACCAGTTCTTGTTGGGGATTTTTAGTGCCCAAACCTATATTTCCTGAAAAGTAATTGGCATCTTCACCAGTTGCATAAACCCCAAATACAGTCTGGTCAGATGAAGAAAAGTTGTTGTTCAAATAGATTCCCATAATGTCAGCTCCGGTCACATTACATTGCATGAATGAATAAATTCCACGTATTTCCCCTGTTGCATTACCCTTGACGTGTCCGAAAAATCCTGACCTGAATCCATCTTCTCCAGTTAAATCTAATGTAGATCGCAAAGGTGTATCTTGGTCGTAAACGTCCAAGTTATAGCTAGGATTCTCCAATCCAACACCTACAAATCCAGAATTATAATAAATGTTATTTCCATTCGTCGTCCATTGTCCAAATAGGGTGTCTGTCCATAATAATCCCATAAAGACCAAAAGGTACGGCAAGACAATCGCTGTAGTTTTTCTCTGTTTTTTCATGTTTAAGTAGTTTTGTTTTTAAAATTCCTCTAAAGCGCTCCGAGGTCAGGCATTTAAAGTTTGTATTACCATTACAGTATACTTCGTTTTGGTAGCTTTGAGGCCCCTAAATTGATGGACATGCCGTATGGTTTTACGGATGCCCAAAACGGGTTGATGAAATCTATGCCGAAAGTTTTCCAAATTCCCTTGGCAATTCGGAGTGGAGGGTTCTTCAATAGGCACTTTTTAACTTTTTTTTAATTGATTTGGCATACACTTTGAGCCTCATTTTGACGTTTTGCAATTAGAACTAAACTTGTGAGAGAATGAAAAATTACATAATAGCGCTCCTGGCACTTTTTGTTGTATTGGCCTTACACTCCTGTGGTAACTCCGATGACGACGTTAATTTTGATATTAACCAGCGAGAACTGGGCCAAGGTGAAAACCCGGATGATTGCTTAGGTTTTGATGAGAACGAGCTTTTACTTTCCATTCAAAACCAAACTACGGCACTCCCCGGAAAGGTTTCTATATTATTTAAGGTTACTGATACGAACGGAAACCCGATATCGGGTCTGACCGCAGACCAGTTCACGGTATATGAGCAGGGAAGAAACGACGACTGTTTTAACACCATCTCCGCCTCTGAATCATTAGCGCGGATATCTCCAAATTCCCAGGTTTTCAACAACAATACCCTTCTGGTACTCGATTTGAGCAATAGTGTACTACAAAGCAGCTTGGACGAACTTAAGTCGGCAGCTAGCAGTTTTGTGGAAAATGTGATTCCATCGCCGGAAACAGAATCTTTCCAAATGGCGATATATTGGTTTGACGGGGAAGACGAGTTGCACTTGCTCAATCCACTCACATCATCTGCAGAAGAGCTTACCGCTTCAATTAACGGGATTACAGAAAACATCAGTAATGATCCTTCTACGGATTTATACGGTGCAATAATCAAGTCTACGGATATCGCCGAGGATTTGGTGGAAAGCAACAACCAAGATTCCATAGTACGGGCCGCGTCCATTGTTCTATTTACCGACGGGACGGATCAAGCTTCCCGATTTTCAGAGGAGTCCGCGCTACGGGCCGTTGAGCAAGCGAACCGCAACATTTCTTTTTTTACTATAGGTCTTGGTGCTGAGATTGATACGGATATTCTGGCCCAGATTGGAAAAACGGCCAGTGTCTTTGCAGGGAACAAAGAAGAGCTTGAAGCCACATTCAATCAAATTTCACAACGGGTATCAGAACAGGCCAACAGCTTTTATTTGTTCGAATACTGTACACCAAAGCGTGATGGTAGCGGCGAAAACAATTTGGTGATTCAACTGAACAATGCTGGACTTCAAGGAGCGGTACAGACCAAATTCAGGGCCGACGGTTTCACCGGAGGTTGTGAATAATAATATTTTTTAAATACTGATAATCAATTTATTTAGTATAGTTATTGAAATGTATTGTTCATATTACTATTTGCGGTTTGATTCATTCTGAAATCTAAAAAGCCATCAAATCCAATACGTTGAACCGGTTCAAACCTATCTAGGGAAAAGTGATTGGTCCGTCTGTTTTTATTCGTACCCCACGCTTCAAAAAAACGGGAATGGACGACTCAACATGGGTATCTGATACTTTCTGAACCAGTACATATCGGGAATTCACTAAGAAGTTACAATTCTACTACGCTTTGTTTCAAATGTGTTATTCACTTAGCATTTCGTCATTTTAATTTTAGGCAACGGAATTAATCCTTTGATTCAAGACCCTTGGACAGTGGACCACGCAACCCTAAAAGTTAAGCTTAAACAAACTTTCAGGGTTTCGGTTACCCATAAACTATTCAAAGTATAATTTATCCTTGGGTTCTTTTTATAAAGGATTTTAAATAAACGCTCAGAGGACCAAATACTTTGGATAAGTTTTCAAAGAATCCTGTTCCTCTCTTAAAATCTTTAAAAGAAAATCCCATGAAGACGATAACGTTAAAAATTAATGTACTGGCCCTTTTAGTGATCCTTTATTCCTGTAGCAGCGATGATAATGGCGGAACGATGCAACCAGAATCCATGCCGCCTCCAAACCCAGTGTTGGTCGTTGAAAACCTCACCGCCAATGTAGCTGAAAATCCTTCGGTCACCGCTGTGGTCGCTCAATTTGAAGTAACCCAAGAAAACCTTACCGACCCTTTAACGTTCCAACTTTTGGCATTATCCCCTGCGGGAGCGCTTACCGTAAACTCAGCAGGGCAATTGTTAGCATCAGATGCGACATTATTCGACTTTGAACGGAGAGAAGTCATTACCGGCGAAATACGGGCCAGCTCAGGAAGTTTGGTGCAAAATGCAAGTTTTACGCTCAATATTACCGATGTTGACGAAGCCGCTGTTCCTTTTATCACAAGATGGAACCTAAGCGGTTCTGAGTTAACGGTTCAACTACCGCTTTACCAAGGTACTGGCGAAGATGTTACCGAATACGATTTTAGGGTAGATTGGGGTGATGGCAGTGAAGAAGGTCTGGTAACCGCCTTTGATGACCCTGATGCGCAGCACACCTATAGTTCTGCTGGTCTTAAAACCGTTACAGTAACCGGTACCTTGAAAGGTTTTAATTTTGATCAAAATCGTACTTCACGGGGACAACTTGTGGATGTTAGCCAATGGGGTGATATGCAATTGGGCAATGCGGGGGGGTATTTTTCCAACTGTAGACAACTTTTGGACATTACAGCTTCAGATACTCCAATATTAAAAAGCATTACCAATTTAAAGTTTATGTTCGATTCAGCTTCTTCGTTTAATGGAGACATTTCGGATTGGGATGTTTCCCAAGTTATTGATATGCGAGCTATGTTCCAATCTGCAACTTCTTTCAATGGAAATATCTCAAGATGGGATGTTTCAAATGTTACAGATATGCGTAATATGTTTTTCGGAGTGTCTTCCTTTAATGGGGATATCTCCAATTGGGATGTTTCCAATGTCGTGGATATGGAAAATATGTTTTCCAATGCCGCTTCTTTTAATGGTGACCTATCAAGTTGGGATGTTTCAAACGTAGTCAATATAAATGCCATGTTTGCTGGAGCAGCTATGTTTAACGGAAATATTTCTAGTTGGAATGTTTCTAAGGTCTCGGATATGGGCTTCTTATTCAGTCAAGCGTCTTCCTTTAATGGAGATATCTCCGATTGGAATGTTTCTGAAGTTACTAATATGTCCTCAATGTTCAGTGGCGCTTCCTCTTTTAACCAGGATATTTCAAATTGGGAGGTTTCAAATGTCACCACCATGTCCTTTATGTTTAGCGGCGCTTCCTCTTTTACTGCGGACATCTCAGAATGGGATGTTTCTCAAGTTATCGATATGCGTGCCATGTTTCAAGCCGCAACTTCCTTTAATGAGGATATCTCTGCTTGGAACGTTGCCAATGTTACCAATATGGGCGTAATGTTTGGCGCTGCAACTTCATTTAGCGCAGATATCTCAACATGGAACGTATCTAAGGTCACAGATATGGTTGGAATGTTCGTTGAAGCGACTTCCTTTAATGGGGATATCTCTGCTTGGGACGTTACAAACGTAACGGATATGCAATCTATGTTCGAATCCGCAGCAGCATTTAGTCAAGACCTTTCCGGTTGGCCCACTGACAATGTAACGTCATGCGCAGATTTTAACACAGGCTCTGCACTTACACCAGCCCAACTACCCATCTTAGGTCCTTGTTTTTAAGGAATCAAAACAACTATTTTGATTTCTACCATATACTGTTCCCGGGTGTTTCAAAACTATGGCTCGGCGTTTTATACTGGTTTTCTCAAGTAGGGTTTCTGGCCCGAAAGTTGTTCTGTATATGAACGACTAACAATTTACATCCTTAAAAAACTACTAGGTTCAACTTAAAAAAAGGCTATGGATGTACTTAAAGAAATAATTGAAAACAGCGCTGCAGGACGCTTGGACAAAGGATTGAAAACTTTTGTGCTTTCTGTCTTTGCCTCTATCGTTTGTACCCTTTTTGGGATGCTTGTGCTTTTACTTCGCTATGGCGCCGAAATGAACATTCAGTTTGGCTATTAGCGGTAAATCAAGGCATTTCCAAACTTTTGGTTTTCCAAGGGTTGGGCTAAATCCAAAAGGAAACCATTCACGATGGCATGGGTGATTTCTCCCTCCTTTTCCAAGAAAAAGGTAGGGTTTTGGCCGGGTGCTAGTTTAAACTCAGGAAAAATCTTCTCAGAATTCCAAAGGTGAAGTGGTACTTCATTTTCAATATAGTACCCAGTATTTTCTTGAAATGTGAATGGCTGATAGGCTATTCCCGTTTTAAGCAACGCCAATATTGGAGGGTAAATGGTCCACGATGCTTCCTCAGAAGCTTTTTCACCGATTTTCGGTGCTACAATTCGATATCCACTCGCATCAAATGTTTCATATCCATAGTAAGTGGATAAATCCCCTTGGTCCACTATGGTACTTTTATAATAAAAGTCCTCATGGTCCGGTTCATCGACTTCCTGCCTATTAATACCCAAATCCAAAATGTAATCCTTGCCCAAAAGCGTATAAGTCACATTTTCAATTTTAAGGTCGAACAGTTTGCGGTCATTTCGTGGGATCTTCCCGTAATCAGCTATGGGGATATTTTTATAGCTTCCTGTTGCTATGGTGTGCAATGCCGACAAAATAGAAACATAGTTGAGTTTGCGGATTTCCTGTTTTTCCGCATCATTGGTATATCCACCGGACTCGATCAATATTAAACTTGTCCCCCATTTCGCAATATTATCCCCAAAGGCCCTGGGTTCAAATTCATCACTATAGCGACCCACTTGTCCAGGGGCATATTTTTGGATGACATTATTCATAAACACAATGACTTTCATGGCATTTGCCCTTGTCTCATTGATATCCTTTTCGTAATTGTAGGCAGTGGCCAAATAAGAAATGGTAGCGGGCTTATCCGTCAAGTAAGCATTATAATACGTACTTTGGTCATGAAGATTAAATCCAAAATCCGCACCCAAACTATCCCGGAGACGTTTTAAGGTACGTCCTTCGGGCGACTGTAACCTCAGGGCATCCCTATTAATATCTATGCCCAGGGCGTTCCTGCGTTGGTAGACCTCCGCCCCATCTGGATTTAACATGGGTAAAAAATGAAGTTTGAGCTTAGACAAAATCTCAGTTTTTTCTGTTTCAAAATCGGGTGCGTCCAAAAAATTTAAGATGTCGAAAATCGCCAAAGTAGCGGTAGGTTCATTTCCATGCATCTGGGACCATAAAAAGATATTCTCTGTACCAGAACCTATACTGATTAAACTCAAATCCCTACCCTCGATGGATTTTCCGACTTTCTGCACTTTGAATTTTGGATTATCGGCAAACCGTTGAATCAAGGGTTGAATCTGTTTGTATTTTATTCTCCTTTTGTTGAGTGACGGTTCCTTATACTCTGGGTACGTATTATATAAGCGGTCGGTAAGGCTCTCTTGGGAGAGGACCGAACTATTGGAAAAAATGAAGACAAGACTAAAAAAGAGATACTTCATGGATTATTGATTGGGAATGGACTTAAAATTAAACTTTTTCGTGGCACTCCGTACTTTTTTCATGAACTCTGGACCTGGGTCCGTTTTCGTTGTGCGATACCCCTCGTCAACCTCCAACCACAGGGGATGGTTTTCAAAGCGGATATACTCATGATGTCCAATTACATAGTCAATCGCATACTTAGACGCTAGATACTTCACCAACCAAATATTGGCAAGGCGTTGTTTGCGCGTCAAAGGGGTATCTTTTGTACCTCCCACATTTTCAACGCCCAAGGCGCAATGGTTAAGCCCTATAACATGCCGGGCCATGGTGGTTTCGGGCATAAGTCGATAAATAGTCCCATCTCGGTCTACCAGAAAATGGGACGAAACGTTGAGTCCGCTCACGCTTTCAATGTCAGGTCGCCAATTGGGCAAGGTAGGTACCAGAAAAGCTTCAAAGGATTTTTCAAACGTAGGAATGGCCGTCCAGTGCAGAACAATCATTTTTGGAAGAATTTTGGGTGTATCCTGATTTAGATTATAGCGTTGCTTTAAGTATTCCTTCGTTAAAGCAGTTCGCTGCTCGTTGAAAATGATAGGTTTGTCCACAATAGACCTCTGGGTGGTACAAGAACCCATGATTAAAAACAGGGCAAGGATGAAACAAGAAGGATTTATGCCTTCATACAGATTATTTTGATAGTGTATCCAACGGTATGGCATAGCAAATATCTATTTTTTGTTTTCCCCATTTTCGGGCTTTTTTTACATCGACCCCCATATAAATATCAATTCGGTTCCTCCACCTTTGGTTCATTTTGTCCTTTACATAAAAGGTGTCCGGCCAGTTTCCGATTTTGACCATCGTATTGTGCCCTAATCCCATTCGTAGTAAATCCCGGGAAACCGCAATACTCTTCATTCCCGGTTTCAGCGTATCCCCCCAAGCGGCAATATTTGGATTCTCCTTTTTGGTCTGCCACGGTAACGAATTATAGGCCGACGCGGTCACCTCCAAAGAACGCCATTCATGTCTTGGCATTTCCAGTGGTTCCTTTACTCGACAAGACCCAAACAAAATCGCTATGAGCAAGAACTTTTTCAAAAGAACTTAAATAAATTTTAAACTAAATCATTGAGGTAACGGTACATACGTTTTTTCATCTGTAATCATAGGAAAGGATTTATTGGTCCATGCCTGCTTCGCGTTTTCGATTTTTTCTTTGCTAGCGGAAACAAAATTCCAGTAAATATGTCTTTCCTCAGGAAATGCCTGACCACCAAAGAGTAATAGGTGGGTATTTGGGTGAAGCCGAATTTTACAGCTATCCTCAACTTTGGAGACCAAAATATTCCCGCGTTCCACATCTTGGCCGCAAGCCGTGATATGTCCTGTTACGATACAAATGCCCACTTCTCCCTGGAGCTGGCCCACAATGTCCAGACCATAGGGTTCTAGGGTTTTGATTTCAACCATGAACAGTGGCGAATAGGTTGGTACCGGAGATTTTTGACCATACCCTTCCCCAGCTATCAGTTTAAATTTTGCCGTTCCATCCGACCAGTTTGGAAGATTCTTCGCTGGGATATGATAAAATTCGGGCTCCATGTCCTCGAGATGGGCGGGCAGAGCAACCCAAATTTGATACCCATGGGCATTGAAGATCTTTCCATTCCTTAAATCTTGTGGTGTACGCTCTGTATGGCTTACCCCTTTTCCGGCGATCATCCAATTCACCGAACCGGGACTGATACGCTGCCGGGTTCCTATACTGTCCGCATGCATAATTTCTCCTTCCAGCATATAGGTCAAGGTAGCCAATCCGATATGGGGATGCTGGTCCACATCCATATATTTTTTGGGTCCTAGCTGGGTAGGGCCCATGTGATCTATAAAAATAAATGGGCCGATCATTCGCTTTTTGCGAAACGGAATTAGATGGCCTACCAAAAAATCCCCAATATCCCGGCTTCTTTCTTCAATGATCATACCTAAGTTGGACATCTGGTAAATTTTTATATTTAGCTCTTGAAAGTTACAATAAAATCGCTTCCATGAAATATCTAAAACGCTCACTGTTCCTACTACTTCCCATTCTTGGCACGGTAGTCTATTTGAACTACCCCAAGCTGAACATCATTAGTGGTTATGCCTCAAAATATATGGCTTCCGCAACCTACGTTGCCGAAAGGGATTCAAGTTCTATCGTCGAAAATGACTTAAAAATGCCTTTGGTTGAATTGGCAGAGGTTTCCTTGGATATGAAAAATTCAGCTGCCCTTGCCTCAGTATATGGTTTGATGAACCGTAAGGCGATTTATCGTGAAGGTCTGGGAAGCGTATTGGTCGATTCGGATTATAGCGCGGACGATACCATGCCACAACCCTATCGGTCTTTTGAAGAAATTCCAAAAGCTTATCCCTATGGGCATTTAAAAGAAAAAGACACGCTGCTGCCCGAAGTGGATTACGATCAACTCAACAGGGCGATTGCCCAGGCATTTTCCAATCCGGAAACACAAAAAACCCGTACCGTCCTGGTGCTCTATAATGGATTTCTCTTGGGAGAACGTTATATCGATGGATTCTCCAAAGATACCCGGGTATTGGGCTGGTCTATGACGAAAAGTCTTTTGGCCACTTGTTACGGTATCTTGGAGCATCAAGGAAAGTTGGAAATGGATTGGCCCGCCCCCATTCCCGAATGGAAAGATGATGAACGTGGTCAGATTACTTTGAACCATCTGTTACGCATGCAAAGTGGATTGGCCTGGGAAGAGGATTATTCCAAGATTTCTGATGTGACCCAAATGCTGTTTTTGGAGGATGACATGTCGTGGGCCCAAAAAGAAAAGAAATTGATAGCCCAACCTACCGAAGTTTGGAACTATTCATCTGGGACCACAAATTTGCTGTCCGGTATTTTACGCCAACAATTCAGGAGTCAGCAGGAGTATCTGGATTTCCCATACCAATTTCTTATTGATAAAATAGGAATGCATTCCATGGTATTGGAGGCCGATGTAAAAGGAAATTATGTGGGTTCTTCCTATGCTTGGGCCACAACTCGGGACTGGGCGCGGTTTGGACAGTTGTATTTGGACAAAGGCTCGTGGAACGGGGAGCAAGTGTTCAACCCATCGTGGGTAGATTACATAACGGAGGTTACCGCAGATTCAGATGGAGAGTATGGCGCCCATTTCTGGTTGAACGCCCAAGGAAAATATCCTGACGTTCCACGCGACCTTTTTTCCTGCAATGGGTTCCAAGGCCAATATGTATTCGTGATTCCTTCAAAAAGTATGGTCGTAGTGCGCACGGGTTTGGCAGAAAATCCAGAATTTGACGTTAATGGATTTCTCGCTGAAGTCTTAAAATCCGTAGAATAACTCGCGGTATATATCATAAAAACGTACGAAAACCACAGAGAAAGTACAATTCACAACATAATTTTCCTACACTGATGGGCTGTGCCTACATTTACTATGTAAAAATAAGACAAGTAAATTTTTTCATTTTCATATAGTGTTCTCGTAAAAGAGTCTTGACCCCAGCGGCAAGGCTCTTTTTAGTTTACAGCGATTGGAACTAAGGATTCTTCGATAGCTAAAACTTCAATGCAGTCCAAATTCTTGCCCAAATTTCCGTAAATGGATTGATGCGAATTTTAAAGAGACTACAAAAAGGCAATTTGTGTCGGCGTTTTAAATGGTTCAAAAAACTGAAAAAGCTTTCGCGAGAACGTTTCAATAGCTATTGATAGCTTAAATGTTCTTTACACTAAGGAATCCACTGATTTTTCTTGAAGTTGGGCTTTCTTTTTTCCAAAAACGCATCCCTTCCCTCCTTTGCCTCTTCGGTCATGTACGCCAAACGGGTGGCCTCACCTGCAAAAACCTGTTGGCCAACCATACCATCATCGGTCAAGTTCATGGCAAACTTGAGCATTTTAATGGAAGTCGGTGACTTTTCCAGAATCTCTTGTGCCCACTGATACGCTGTGGATTCCAATTCTTCATGGGGTATTACCGCATTGACCATCCCCATTTCATGCGCTTCCTCCGCCGAATAGTTTCTTCCCAAAAAAAAGATTTCCCTAGCCTTTTTCTGGCCTACCATTTTTGCAAGATAAGCTGACCCATAGCCTCCATCAAAACTGGTAACATCGGCATCTGTTTGTTTAAAAATAGCATGTTCTTTGCTGGCCAACGTCATGTCACAGACCACGTGCAAACTATGTCCACCGCCCACGGCCCAACCGGGAACTACGGCGATGACCACCTTGGGCATAAAGCGTATCAAACGTTGCACTTCCAAGATATTCAAACGATGGTACCCATCTTCACCAACATAGCCTTGATGTCCTCGGGCCTTTTGGTCCCCACCACTACAAAATGCCCATTTCCCATCTTTGGTCGAGGGTCCTTCTGCCGATAACAAGACCACACCAATAGTGGTATCTTCTTGAGCATCATAAAAAGCTTTGTAGAGCTCGCTGGTGGTTTTTGGACGAAACGCATTACGTACATTGGGCCGATTAAAGGCAATACGCGCTACACCATCACTTTTGTTATAGGTAATATCTTCAAAATCCAGGGCTTTTTGCCAATTTGGTGATTTCATAATCCAAAGTCTTGACCTGCAAAATAACAGAAAATGTTGGTTATAAGAGTGAAATCGGCGAACTTCGTCAATACCTGTTCAATAAATACCAAAAGGATTTTAATCCCGACCGGCGATACCAATCAACAGCATGACCAACAATCAAGACCATATAAATCTATTGCTTGAAAAGTTAAACATACTCCTAAAAAAGCAAGATGATTTTTCCCGAGAAATCAATATTCTGAAAATAGAAATTGATAAGCTAAGAGATATCGAATCCCAATCCGTTGGGTCAACAGAAAAAGTGGTCCGGCCCATTTCCGAAAAGACGGCCCGTATTGAAGATAAAAAAGTAGGTACAGGCATCCCGATTGAAAACCAAACCGAATTATATCCAAAGTCAACAACTCAAAAAAAGCCTGCGCCTTTACCTAAAAAGACACCAAAACGAAAAACCGACCTGGAAAAACTCATCGGGGAGAACTTAATCAACAAAGTTGGAATTGTGATAACCATTATAGGCGTTGCAATTGGCGCAAAATATTCTATTGAAAATGATTTGATAAGTCCACTGACGCGTATAATTCTAGGATATCTAACAGGCTTGGGTCTTCTGGGATTTGGAATCAAATTGAAGAAAAATTATGAAAACTACAGTGCGGTTCTGGTGAGCGGAGCCATCGCCATATTGTACTTTATTACGTATGCAGCATACATTTTCTATGGATTGATTTCGCAGGTAATGGCATTTCCGCTTATGGTCATTTTCACCTCTTTTACCGTAATAGCTGCGATATTTTACAACAAACAGGTAATCGCGCACATTGGGCTAGTGGGCGCTTACGCAGTCCCTTTTTTACTGAGTGATGGGTCGGGAAACATTGTGGTCCTGTTTAGTTATATTTCAATTATCAACATAGGAATTTTGGTGATTGCTTTCAAGAAATATTGGAAGCCACTGTATTATTCTTCTTTTGGTTTGACCTGGCTCATTTATGTCAGTTGGTTCCTTTTCGACTACAACATAATGGATCACTTTAGTCTGGGTTTACTTTTTCTATCCCTCTTTTTTATTACTTTTTATACAATCTTCTTGGCGAACAAATTACTTCAAAACGAAAAGTTTGTTCTTGGCGATATTGTATTGCTTTTATCCAATTCCTTCATTTTTTATGGCTTGGGCTACGCCATATTGAGCAATCATGAAACCGGCAAATCATTTTTAGGTGTTTTTACCCTGGCCAATGCCTTGATTCATTTTATCGTGGGGCTTGGCATATATCGCCGGAAATTGGCAGACCGCAATTTGTTCTATTTGGTATTGGGACTGGTCCTGGTTTTCATTACCATAGCCATTCCCGTTCAATTGGATGGGAACTGGGTCACCTTGATATGGGCCTTTGAGGCAGCGCTTTTGTTTTGGATCGGTAGGACCAAGAACATACCAATCTATGAACGACTGTCCTATCCGCTCCTGTTCTTGGCGTTTTTTAGTATCGTTCAGGATTGGTCAACCGTTTATCAAACGTATTATCCAGAGAATCCGGAAACACGGATTACCCCGTTGATGAACATTCATTTTTTGACCTCAGTATTGTTTATTCTTGCTTTTGGTTTTATCCATATTCTCAATGGCAACAAAAACTATCCATCTCCTGCTACATCGTCAAAAAGTCTCGGTAAATTGATCTCATTCTCAATACCAGCGATTCTGATTGCCGTAATTTACTTCGCTTTCAGGTTGGAAATTGCCAACTATTGGTACCAGCTTTATACCGATTCAGAAATAGTACTAAATCCAGAAAATCAGGATTATTCGAATTATTATAAAAATTATGACCTAAAAAAATTCAAGTCAATTTGGATTCTGAATTATTCCATGTTCTTTGTTTCTCTTCTGGCTTTTTTAAACTTCAGAAAGTTGAAGAATCAACTTTTGGGCTATATAAATATGGGGTTAATGGTCATAATCCTCATGGTATTTTTAACGCAGGGCCTTTATGAACTTAGCGAATTACGGGAGAGCTATCTATCCCAAAGTTTGTCCGAATATTATCAAATTGGCATGTTCCATATTGGAATACGCTATGTCTCACTGGTTCTTGTTGCGATACTGTTGATGACCTTCCGCACTTATCTTCGGCAGGAATTCTTAAAAAGGAAATTTACCATTGCTTTTGATGTTTTGATGCTCGTCGCGATTTTATGGATAAGCAGTAGTGAACTCATTCACTGGATGGATATGGCCCAACTTGAACAATCTTATAAACTTGGTTTGAGCATCCTTTGGGGCGTGTACTCTTTATCTTTGATCGCAATAGGAATATGGAAAAATAAAAAACATGTAAGGATAGCGGCCATTGTCTGGTTTGGGATAACCCTGATCAAGTTGTTTTTCTATGATATTTCCCACCTGGATACCATTTCGAAAACAGTGGTGTTCGTATCCCTTGGGATTTTACTGCTGATAATTTCATTTTTATATAACAAATACAAGCAAAAAATTACGGATGAAGCTTCCAATTAGCACTACATGCTGTTTGCTGCTGCTTGCCATATATACTTATGGACAGATGGACAATTACGGTTACAAGCGGCAACTGAAAGGAATTTCAGAAGAATGGCACACTCTGGTCTTACCTGATGATATATTTGGTAAAACTTCCCAAAACCTTTCTGATATAAGGATTTTTGGTATCACAAAAAATAAGGATACCCTGGAAGCTCCCTATCTCTTGCAAATTGCAGAAGATAAAAGAACCATGAAAAACGTGCCGTTCAATATGCTCAATACGGTGAACAATGCAAAGGGGTACTATTTCACTTTTGAGATTCCAAGCGAAGAAACCATCAATCACATCCAGCTGGACTTCGCACAAAAAAACTTTGACTGGACAGTGGTACTGGAAGGTAGCCAAAACCAAAAGCAATGGTTTACCTTAGTGGAAGACTATCGAATTTTGTCCATTAAAAATGATGAGACCGATTTTCAATTTACCAAATTGGTTCTTCCAAGCACCAAGTACCGGTATTTTAGACTACTGGTCAAAAGCGGGGAACAACCCAAACTGAATGGCGCACGTATTGAACAAAGCACACTAAAAGAGGGCATGTCCAAGAATTTTTCAATCCGTGAAATACGCACCCAAGAAAACAAACGGACCAAACAGACCGAGATTGATGTTACCATGGAAATGCCCGTCCGTTTGGGCACAATCTCCTTGGAAGTGTCCGATAGTTTTGATTATTACCGACCTGTTTCCATACAATATCTAAAGGATAGTGTGAAAACTGAAAAGGGTTGGAAGTATTCCTATTCGAACTTGACCTCGGGAATATTGAACTCAATACAAAAAGAGCCGTTATGGTGCAATCATACAACGGTGAAGAAGCTGAAAATTCTTATTGACAATCAAGATAATCAACCTTTACAGATAAAGACGGTTAAAGCAAGTGGGTTTGTCCATAACTTGGTGACCCGTTTAAGTACAGAAGCAGAGTATTACATCGCCTATGTTAATGAATCCACTTATATTACGTCATACGATATCGACCGTTTTACTTCCAATATTCCAGAAAACTTAGGGGTTTTGGAACTTGGACCAGAACAGGAAATAAAGAAGGAAGAAATAGAGATCGTAAATCCTCTTTTCCAAAACAAAATATGGTTGTGGTCCTTGATGATAGTCATAATTGCGCTGTTAGGATGGTTTTCGATTAAAATGATTCGAAACGGTTGACAACTTAGGACAAAAGGCAGCAGAAATGTGAACTTTTGTAGTTTTATATACGGTTTTTTACATTCGAATACCCGCAAACTTTAAAGTGGAAAAAATCATATCCTTAAATCCAATACCTATGAAAACACTTACCTTAGTAACCGTACTGCTATTTACCATTTCATCCATGGAAACCATGGGTCAAATAACTGAAAAGCTAGAGGTTGTGGCAGCAATGGATATGAGACCTGGTAATGTTGCGGTCAGTGCGGATGGTCGCGTTTTTACCACGGTCCATCCTCTAGGGAATCCTAAATTGCAACTGATTGAAATTACCGAAAAGACCCGTTTCGAGGTTTTTCCCAATGCAGCTTATCAAAATTCAGAAAATAGTCCCTCTCTGGAAAAATTGGACACTCCCTTGGGCATCCGGATAGACAGTAAAAACCGACTTTGGATCATCGATATAGGTCTAAACCTTGGCATAACACGTCTTTTTGCTTTTGATATCGATTCTAAAAAAGAAGTGTTCCGGTACGATTTTCCACAGACCATAGCTCCCAAGGGCAGTTTTATCCAGGACCTTGCGGTAGATGACGTCAACGATTGGATATACTTGGCCGATATTGCTGACCCAGGAATAGTGGCTTTAGATATGAAAACGAAGAAAGTCAGACGATTTTCCCATGAAACTGTACAAGCTGAAAAGGTTGATATGATAATCGATGGGAAGCGCATCAACTTTGGAGGAGCACCCGCCAGCGTTGCAGTTAATCCGATAACTTTGAGCACGGATAAAAGTACCTTGTATTACGGCGCCATGAACGGAACTACTTGGTATTATCTTCCAACCAAACTGTTTCGCGAAGGTGCTACAGATACCACAATAGGTGATGCTATTCGGGTAAAAGGTCCCAAACCTGTTTCTGATGGCGCAGTAACCGACAGTGAGGGGAACCATTATTTTACCAATATCCAGCACTATGGCATCGATATATTAACTCATTCAGGAGAATTGAAACCTTTGGTACGGGACAAAAAAATAAGTTGGCCCGACAATGTGGCTTTGGGTCCTGGGAAGTGGATTTATTTTACGGTAAACCAATTGCACAAGACCCCAGCTTTTACAGGAGGCAAAGATGACGGGGTAGCCCCATATTTTATATTCCGGACAAAACTGGATTAAGAGCTAATCCTTGTTCTTCGCTTCAATCCATTTGCCCATATACTTGGTCGCGGCCAAACTTTGATGTTGCAAAAGTATTCCTACATAGTTACACTCACGATGTCCAGATAGGTTCCCGCCTATTGTTTCTAGCTTTTGGCGAAGCTGTGGAAGTAATTTTTTCTTGGAATAGTTGGAATTTAAGGAAACAGTTCCCTTTTTTTGCGCTCGGTACCATAGTTCCTGATTTGAATACAATTGTATTGCGGCTTCCACAAAACCTTCTGCATCCATACGATCCACCAGCTGATGTGGCAAAAAATGTAACGCCATTCCTTCGGAACCTACTTTTGTGGTAACCACGGGGGTCCCATTTTTAAGGGAATCCGTTATTTTCCCTTTGATTCCCGCGCCAAAACGAAGTGGCGCTAAAAGCACTCTTGCTTTTCTAACTTCACTATCTAAATTTTTCTTCCAACCCATCACGTAGAATTGCTCTTTCGGATTGTGCAAGTTTAAAATGGTCTTGGGCAGATAAGCTCCAAATATCCTCAGATTGGCATCGGGGAGATGCTGTCTGATTTTTGGCCAAATCTTTTCTTTTAGGTAAATGGTGGCATCAATATTAGGCGTATGCTTTCCGTTACCATAGGTTATAAAATCGGTTCGCTCTTTAAAGGTGGGCCAGCGCTTTTGTATGTCTTCGGTGGTTTCGTTTAGCATAAAGGGAAGATGATGTAGGAGTATTTCGGGAATGTTCAATTCATTTTTTAATAAGTCCATTTCAAAGGTGGAAACGACCAAACTTAAATCACTTCGATATATACTGGCAATTTCCCGTTGGGTCATCGCGTTCCACTTCCATTTCCGTAGGCTGAAATCCTCGTCATTTTTATGGCAAATTTCACGGGTCTTTCGGAGCGAATGCAAATCTTCGGTATTTAATATGCGCATGGCCCTTGGGACCTGTTCTGCCACCCGCCATCCAAACTGTTCTTCCACCATAAAGCGGTCAAAAATCACATAGTGCGGGTCCTGATCTCTTATAAAGTCATCAAAACTGGTGTGATTTAGCTGTAGAAAAGCGGTTTCTAATCCCAAGGTTTCCAAATCTATGGAATATTCGGTTTTTGTCGCTGTCGTGGCAAAAGTAACCGACCAGCCCAGACCCAGAAAGGCTTCCAGGAGTTGCACCATGCGATGACCAGCTGCGGTCGTAGCGGGTTCCGGCCAAACAAATCCAATAACAACCAGCTTTTTCATGCTTACATCAAGGCGGCAAACTTTCTGGAAATACTAGATCTCAGTTTGCGTTCATAATCCTCTTCCAGCCATTCCTTGTAATTCTTGGTGTTGTTCATGATACAATACGAATACTGCCTTACCCGGTATGCGATTTCTTCCTTGAGTTCCTTGGCCAAAATACGCGCATCAAAAACATCTTCACTGTTTTCAACACAGATTTGCGCGTGTTGTTCGATACTGCGCTCCAATACCAATTTGGATTTTAAACCTTGCGCAAACACTTTTTTGTATTCCTCTTTGATATCAAAATGGATATTTTCAGATTTACTGAACTTAGCTTTTAGTGCTTCGGGCATTTCATAAATGAACTCCCGCTCTATTTCATCATCATTTTTAATGTTCTCTAAATAAAAATCGGGAAAATGGAAGATTTCTTGCCAGTCCACCGGAGAATCCCAAGGGCCAAAACGCGCAATATTATTACCCAAATCCACTACGTTGAACGTGTTCTTATTGGGTAAAATTCGGGATCCCCTTCCAATCATCTGAAAATAAAGTGTCAATGACCGCGTGGCCCGGTTCAGAATAATGGATTCTACCGTGGGTTCGTCAAAACCAGTGGTCAGAATACTTACCGAAGTCAAAATGGCGTTGGGCGTTTCTGAGAACCAATCCAATATTTCCCTGCGTTCGGTAGCAGAGTTTTTATTGTCCAGATGCCGGATATCGTATCCCGCTTTTTTAAAGGTTTCGTATACGTAAAGTGAGGTGTTGATACCGTTGTTGAAAATTAGGGTCTTGGTGCCTTTGGCCAATTCTTCGTAAGCGGCGACCAGCTTCCCCAACATGCTTTGATTGCTATAGAACTCATCCGAAGATTTTACGGTATAATCTCCATTGATACCTATTTTCAATGTCTTTAGACTTACATCATAGTTGTAGAGATTGGCTTTGGCCAAATAGTTCTTGTTGATAAGCGATTGTATGGACTCCCCCACTATCAGGTGCTTGTAGTGGTCCTTCATGGGCAGTTTGATATTGGAGCTCAACGGGGTTGCCGTAACGCCAAGGATAGTGGCCTTTTCAAAATATTTGAACAGCTTTCGAAAGGAGTTGTAGTGTGCTTCATCAATAATGACCAACCCAATATTGTTGATTTGTACTTTCTCTTCTTGCAGACGGTTGTTCAATGTTTCGACCATGGCGACAAAACACATATAGTCATCCTGATCGTACAGCTCTTTTACTTCGCTATTGATTATTTTGTTACTGACCCCGAAACCATTCAGCATTTTCGATGTTTGACTGCTCAACTCAATTCTGTGGGTAAGTACGATGACCTTTTTCCCGGTATCCTTGATGTACCTTCTGGCTATCTCAGAAAACACTACAGTTTTCCCCCCTCCCGTGGGCAATTGGTAAAGTATGTTCGAACCTTCAGGAAGCTCGTGGATTTGTTTGAAGATTTTGGTCAAATCCTCATTTTGGTAGTTGTACAGCGTTTTTCTGTTCTTGGCCTTCTGAATTTCCAAAGAAAACGGATATTTAGATTTTATATACTTGCAAACCTTACAAAATTACTCGTTTTTTAAACCCTATTTTCGCTTTAACATTGCTTTAATATCCATAGACTATTAACAATGGCCCTTAGATGCTCCGTACATGGGAAAATTCTTCATAACATTTTAATAAGTATCTAAACAACGTATTGGAAAAAAGTTGGGGTTGAACTAATATCATGCTCCATTAACCCATAACCACAGTTTTCCATGAGGCAGCTCAAAATTGTAAAGCAAGTCACCAACAGAGAATCCAAATCCCTGGACAAGTACCTACAGGATATCAGTAAAATCGATTTGATCACTGCCCAAGAAGAGGTGGAACTGGCCCAACGTATCCGCGAGGGGGATCAAGCGGCACTCGAAAAACTGACCAAGGCCAACTTGCGATTTGTGGTCTCTGTGGCAAAGCAATACCAAAATCAAGGATTGACTTTGCCCGATTTGATAAATGAAGGCAATCTAGGCTTAGTAAAAGCAGCGCAGCGTTTTGATGAAACACGTGGGTTCAAATTTATATCCTATGCGGTTTGGTGGATTCGCCAATCCATACTCCAAGCGTTGGCCGAACAAGCTAGGGTTGTGCGATTGCCACTGAACAAAATAGGAACCATAAATCGGATAAAGAAGACTTTTTCTTACTTGGAACAGGCCCATGAGCGTCCTCCATCCCCAGAAGAAATTGCCAAGGAACTGGACATGACCGTTTCTGAAGTAAAGCAATCCCTAAAAAATATTGGACCCCACGTGTCGATGGATGCGCCTTTGAAAGAAGGGGAAACCTCCAGTTTATATGATGTTATCAATGCCAATGAGTCCCCAAAACCCGACAAAGGGCTTATGCATCAATCCTTAAATACGGAAATCAATAGGGCCTTGGACACTTTAACACCCCGGGAAGCTGATATTGTGCGCTTATATTATGGTATTGGAGATGAACCTACAATGACCTTGGAAGAAATTGGAAATGCCTTTGACCTGACCCGTGAGCGAGTGCGACAAATACGGGAAAAAGCCATACGGAAACTAAGACATGTTTCAAAAAACAAAAACCTAAAATCGTATTTAGGCTAAAAAAAAGGGAACTGTAAAAAGTTCCCTTTTTGATTTACTTTAAGCCATTGGGATAGTTTAGCTGGGTAATGTTAATGTCGTTCAACATTTGATTCAAATCCCGGATAAAATTTAAATAGGCTGCGTTTTCAGAGTTTTGATTTTTCATGGGACAAAGGTGTTTCGATTTTTGGTTATAGGTAATCCAGTTCTACAAGCTCGTTCATACTTAAAATTTCATTCAATTCTTGAAGAAAGGCCAAGTATTCTTCTCCGTAGGTATCGTACAACATAACAAGGATGGTTTTAAGTTTGGGTATTATCTTTAACGTAAACCTAATTGAAAGATTATGGGTTTACAATAAATTGTGGTGAAAGCAAAGGTTTTCGTTGTGAAATGAAATTTCATTTTTACTGTTCTTTTGCGAGCATTTCCAGTGAAAGTTCAAAATCGATATCTAGGTCCAATTCTGATTTTGGAGGATATATATCGAACTCTTCATACAGAAAACATAGACTCATAGGAAGACGTTCTGCCTCTTCTTCCTCCTTTTGTATCCGTTCCAGCAGAAAGCATTTAACTTCATACGCCCTAGCACTTACTTTTAAACTTTCAGTATTTTCCAACTCTTCCAGCAAAGCGATTTCACGCTGGTCACCTATCTCCAGAATCTGGTCCAATAAAATGAGCTTGCAATCCATATCTGAAGCATATTGAAATAGTTGATAGAAAATACTATCATAATATGCAGGTAAGAAACCGTCCTCCATTTTATACATTTTTGGTTATTGCCCAGCTAGCTTTTGGACCTTTTGGTCCATAAGTGCTTCCACCAGCGGATATTCTCCAAGAAACTCTTTGTACAAAAAGTTTAAGTGTTTCAGGTCGTTGTCCGATTTACATACATTGGACATTTGTTCCGTTATTTCGAGAAGCGTATGGCATCGCATCATGCGAAGCGAAGGGCCTATTTTTTGACAAGCAAAATCGACTCCCCTCAGATTGTCGCTCTGTAAGTTAACCCTGGTCTTACCAATGAATTCAAAAATATTCTGCTTGAACAGGCGTACCAATTCTTCCATCAAATCCAATTGCTCCATACATTCCATCCAAAGCGAATCCAAATTGACACGATCGGGATTTTGGTTCTCAAGTTTTCTTTCGGCGACTTTCAGCCCTGCGTTGGGCAGCTCTTTATTCACCGTCAGCAGTTTTAATGCTTCTAAAATTTCCAGTTGTTCCGTATTTAACGGAGTGGCCTCCAAGCGTTGTAACAAGGCCTTTACTTTTTGTGCGACACCGTCGCTATCTGAATCTGTTTTCGTATTCGGGGACTGTATGCCGATCTCGTCATAAATTACCTCGAGTTGGTGCGATGCAGGAACTCCAAAAACCTTATCCTCCAATCCGCTTTTAAAGTCGTTGAACGTCTTTTTCAGTTCACCGGCTTCATCCGTACTCAACGTTTCATAGGAAAAGCTGCTCAATCCAACTTCCAGTTTTTCCAAATACCTTAATAATTCGCTGGTTCCCATTCTCATATTTATATGTGAACAAGAAAGTTGTCACTTAATCCAAGTTTGTCCAATAAATTGTTTTGAAGTACTGGATTTTTGTTGTCAAAATGGCCTGTTTGTAGGTGTGGGTTTTGATTCGTACCGAGAGGGTTTTCAAAATCGATGGAAAAGCTTGGATTTACGGAATAGAAAAAAGAGTATTCCGTATACGCAATAGGTTGATTTATAAAACCTAGGGGTAGGAAAAGGGAATTTTTTATTTAAAAGCCATACTGATTCCCGAAGAGTTTCTAGGGTGGTGCGTTTTACGGGTTAAACGTCCTCCTTTTTTGCAAGCCGGTCTTTGACATACTCAACCTTGGTTTTGCCATGGGGTTTCGGATTGCCCTTATCGTCTAGATTCACCATAATGATATTGTCTACCGTAACAATACTATCATGGGTCATTTTATTGCGGACTTCGCAATTCAAGGTGATGGATGTAGTACCAAATTTCACTACTTCAATACCAATTTCAATAATGTCGCCTTTTTGGGCATTGCTCATAAAATTGATTTCGGACATGTACTTGGTCACTACCTTCTTGTTCTCCAACTGCACGATGCTGTAGAGTGCCGCTTCCTCATCGATCCAAGCTAATACCTTACCGCCGAACAAGGTTCCGTTTGCATTTAAGTCTTCGGGCTTGACCCATTTTCTAGAGTGGAATCGCATCTTGTAATTTATTTAACAAAATTAAGGCTTTCACCAGTTAGCTATTTTTCCATCTGGTTTTTAACACAAAGATTATGTTTTTGATAAAATTTGTTAAGGATGGAACAAACTTTTCTTAATTGATTGGCATAAAAAATAGGTTTCGAATAAATTCAGGCGTCAATCCAAAACAACCCAATCATGAAAACGAGCATCCCGTATTATTCGGACCCCAGTTTTACCGTTTTTAAAGTGCCTGACTGGCGGGCGCGTTTTTACAAATACCTTTCCCTCGAGCTTTGGGGAAACCTTCCCAGCCCAGTGCAACGCTTCCTTTCGTCCTGGTATACCTCTATCTATGACAGACCCTACTCTAAAAACATAATCCGTCCTTATATTCGATTACATTACGCGGACAAAAAGTATTTGGAAAAGTTTAAACCACCCTATGGGAAAGCGGAATTTGAATCATTTCAAGATTTTTTCATCCGTGAATTTAAGACGCTTCCACGCACTGAAAGTCCCTTTGTATGGCCTTGCGAGGGATTGCTATGCGATGAAAACAAAGTAGGGCGGTTGGAGTATGTTCAGGTCAAGACCGATTTACGTGATGTGGCCACGGTTTTTGGTTTGCACAAAACAGAAATTCCAAAAAACTACACCTTCACCAACGTTTTTTTACACAATAAAAATTATCATAGAATCCATTCCCCGGTTTCGGGAAAAATTACGCGGATTCAACATATTCCAGGGGATTTGATTGTCTTACGTCCTTGGATTTATAAGCAAAACCCCTCACTTCCCGCCTTTAGGAACGAACGCTATAATATTGATATTACAGACGAACAAAATCGTCGGTGGTTTTTATCCATCGTTGGCGGACCCGCGGTTGGGACCATTGCGCTCTCTAACCGAACCGTTGTTGGGAACACTGTTGAAAAACTTGAAGAACTCTCCCTATTTTACCTAGGTTCCACATGCTGTATGGCTGCACCCATAGCACCGCGATTCCATGGTAAAAACAGCTTTGTTGAAGTTGGTATCCCCTATTAAAAAAGTGTGGGCGGATCGGGTTTCACCAAGGTCTTTGGGATAGGTAAATGGCACTTAAACGTTTGGTTCAACTTTTCTATGAAATACGCTGAAAGCAAGGGGGACTCCAATTCCAGATTTTGGTGGACAAAAAAATGTACGTTTTTAAGACCTTGCGATTCCCATTTTTGCAAACGGTCCACCCAATCATCCAACCTAGAATAATCTGACTGATGATTGGCACCTACATAACGGATAAATGCTTCGTTGTTGGTCATACGCATGTGCATCAGATCCCTTCTCCCTGCCGTATCAACAAGAACATTGGCGATGTTGTTTTCCTCAAGCAAATGATAGAGCTCTTGCGAAACTTTTTCATCATTGAACCAATCTGTATGCCTAAATTCCATGGCAAGCGGAAACTCCTTTGGCCAATATTCCACAAATTGGACCACCCTGTCCCAGTTTTTAGGATTGAAGTTGTTGTGCATTTGTAAAAAAATCGTTCCCAATTTGTCTTTCAAAAGTGAGGTGACTTCCAGATATCGGTCCGCTATTTCATACACCTTGTCATTCAGGCGTCGTAAATGGCTCACTTCATTGGTCATTTTTGGAAAAAACTTAAAATTTTCCGGAGTTTTATCATACCACTTTTCGTATTGTTCCGCGGGGAAAATCCGGTAGAAGGTGGCATTTAGCTCTATGCAATTGAATTGTGAGGCATAGTAGGACAGCTCATCCTTGGTTCCCCGGGGATAAAAGTTTTTTAGGTCCTGTCGGTTCCATTTGGCACATCCCACAAAAAACTGGGTATCCGCTGGGCCTGTATCCCTTTCCAACACGGTTTCGGTATCCGAATGGTCTTCGGGCATGCTAAAATCAACTAGTTCCGGGTGCTCAACCTTTCCAAATTTCATTACTGGCTCGTTTTAATACAAGCACGAAGTTACGTATTCCCCTACTGTGTTCATAACATGTTTAAAAAGTATTATCCCCCCCAATTTTACGCGGACATTGTTTAAGTAATTTTAAACAAAGCAAAAGACATGGATTCACGGTCCGGTAAGGTGTTGGACATCCGTCCGCTTATTCCCAACGCAAGAGTACACGACAATATGAGCATAGAAGAGCGTTTTCAAAACCAAACGCTTCGTCCCATTATCAAAATGCAAAACCTCCTATTTGTTGCAGTGTTTAAAAACTATATCCAGAAACATAAGGGCGTTTTTTATGGGTTGAGCCAAGAGAAAAAGTTGGTTTACATCGAAAAATCGATTCAAAAGGATATTAAATTCAGAAATTCTTTGAAGGGAATTATTATTGGGCTTTTCACTATTGAGGAATACACGTTGTACATCACGAATTCCTCCGCCTTGAACAAGCGTATGATGAACATGGTGATAGAACGGCTGAAAGACCGGTTGCAATTATTGGAAGAGGACGTCCTAGTCCAACAATGATTCGCCGTTTAGGGTGGTGGTCAATATATCGCTCATCAAGTCAAAGAATGGTCGAATGGCCCTGAACGATTTGTTCACCTCTTCAGCGAAGGTCTTATCTAAAACTGCTTCATCTGAAAAATTCCTGGTAAATATGAACTGTTTTCGTTTGATGAGATCCATATCGGGATGTGTTTTGTCAAATCCCTTTGGCGCGGTCTTCACCCCTTCCCCTTCAATATCGCCCCAAATGGATTTGAGGCTTTTTAGGCCAATGGTATTCCGAAAATCAGAAGCGTCCGCCTCCAACTCTTTACGTATTCGGAATAAATCGTCTTTATCAGGACCCCAAAACCCCACTGCTGCGAAAGTCTCACCAGGTTTGATCCGTAAATAATAACCGCCTCGTAAATGGGAACCCAAACGTGAAAATGATGCAGCAAAATGGGTTTTATAAGGTGTTTTGTCTTTTGAAAAACGAACATCCCTGTAGATACGGAACATTTTCATCCGTTCAATATCATCATGACCATCGAGATTTTCATGGACGTTTTGATAGAACTGCCTTACCCCGGTCTCATGGGATTTGAACTCTAGTTTGTGGGCCTCAAACCATTCCCTGGTATTGTTCTTGGCTAGTTTTCGGAGAAAGGTAAGGGCTTCTTTTGAAATAGGTATAGGTTCCACTTAAGAATATAGATGTGTTATTTTTTAGCTAAAGTTAGGTATTTCACATTTGAAGTGATTGGCTTTTATCTACTTTTAAACTTTAAGTAGCAACCATGGACAAGGAAAAAATCATTGCCGAACTGAAAAGGCATAAAAAGCAACCTTATCTCGACTATAGACTGAAACAAGAAACGGAGGAATTTACCAACATACTCTTCTATACCCTCTTTGATGTGAATACCCCGGTCGAAAAAAATCTGGATGTTCTACAGCAGCGGTTCTCCAAGTTAGTGGATTTGGCCTGTTGGGACTTAAATAGACCTTGTACAAAATTATGGGGAAATTACGTGGCCACGCTGCCCAGTATCCTGGAAAAACTCAACTTGGATGCTGAAGCTATTTTAAATTGTGATCCAGCTTCCTTGTCCATACAGGAAGTCTATATGGCCTATCCCGGTTTTTACGCTATAGCTATCTATCGTTTAGCGCATGAGTTGTACAAAGAAGGATTTCCATTGGTTCCTCGACTTATGACCGAGTATGCACATCGGCAAACCGGGGTGGACATCAATCCCGGAGCCCAAATTGGTAAATCTTTTTTTATAGATCATGCCACAGGAGTGGTCATAGGTGAAACTGCGGTCATTCATGATCATGTCAAAGTATATCAAGGTGTTACCTTGGGGGCTTTATATGTGGACAAAAAGCTCCAAAGGATAAAGCGACATCCCACAATTATGTCCAACGTAACCCTTTATGCCAATGCCACTATACTTGGAGGGGACACGGTAGTTGGGGAAAATTCGGTAATTGGTGGAAATGCTTGGTTAACCAAATCTGTTCCCGCCAACTCTACGGTGTTCCATACCCCGGAGATAAAAATAAAGACTGCGAATGTCCCATAATATTTTAGACCTGATCGGGAATACTCCTTTGGTAGAATCCCGCGCAATAAATACAAACCCTAACGTAAAACTCTTTTTTAAATTGGAAGGTCATAATCCCGGTGGAAGTGTGAAGGACCGACCTGCATATAATATGATAAAAAGAGGCTGGGAACGCGGCGAGATCACCAAAAGCTCAAAGCTTATTGAAGCGACCAGCGGCAATACTGGAATCGCACTGGCCATGATTGCGGGAGTCTATGGCTTGGATATTGAATTGGTAATGCCTGAAAATTCCACTAAGGAGCGTGTGCAGACCATGAGGGCATACGGTGCAAAAGTTACGCTGACCCCTTCCGATATAGGGATTGAAGGAGCACGGGACTATGCCGAAAACAAAGTGAACCAGGAGGGGTACCAAATGCTTGACCAATTTGCAAATGATGACAATTGGCAGGCCCATTACAAAACTACAGGTCCTGAAATTTGGAAAGATACCCAAGGGCAAATTACCCATTTTGTGTCGAGTATGGGGACAACCGGCACTATTATGGGTACATCTACTTATTTGAAGGAACAGAATCCCATCGTGGAAATTATCGGTGTGCAACCAACAGATAATTCCAGAATACCAGGAATTCGCAAATGGCCCGAAGCCTACTTGCCCAAAATATTCAACCCAAAAAAAGTGGATCGGATTATGGAAGTCAGTCAAGAAGAAGCGAGAATCATGGCCAAGGTATTGGCTAAGGAAGAGGGAATCTTTTCGGGAATGAGCAGCGGGGGTGCAGCCACGGTGGCAAAACGGCTGGCAGAAAATATGGAAACCGGAACCATCGTATCCATTGTCTGCGATCGCGGGGACCGATACCTCTCTTCAGAATTGTTCGACTAAAAATTCCTTAACGCAACTCCAGTTCAATCCCATTCCAATACGCTTTAAATTGGTCCAAATTATTATGTGCTCCGTTTTCAATGGTGTACATTTTTTTATCAGAAACGGTTATGTTTCCGTACAACTTTTTACCAGATTCATAAGCCACCACCCTATCTGCAGTACCATGAAAAATCCGTATGGGTGCTTCGACCTTTTTGACAAATTCATTAGAAGCCATTTTATAGCGCAATAACGATTTGACCGGCAAAAAGGGAAATCTGTCTTGTGCCACATCCGCCAGATTGTAAAAAGGCGTCTCCAGAATGAGTTTTTTGGTTTTATTGCGTGATGCTAATTGGGTAGCGATACTGGCACCTAAAGAACGACCGTAAACTATGATTTTTTCTTGGGAATGTAGGCCGGCGGCATGATTAAAAAAAAGTTGTGCGTCCGCATAGAGATTCTCCTCACTCATTTTGCCGGTACTTTTTCCGTAACCGCGATAATCCATGACCAGTACCTCATATCCAAAATCTACAAATCGGTCTGCAATGGTTCCCCATCGGGACAAATCCCCGGCATTTCCATGAAAATACAAAATCAGCCCTTTGGCGTTTTTCACCTTAAAATAAAGTGCATTCAGTTCCGCTCCATCTTGGGCCTCTAGAAAGAGCTCTTCAAAATCTTTTTCAAAAGAATACACATAATCTTTGGGAAGTTGGGTAGGCAAGAAAATAAATTTCTCTTGTAAAAGACTTAACATAGCAACAAGCATTAAAAAAAGTGCAAAAACAATTATCGCGATGCGGGCCAACCTATACATCAATTGGTTTTGAGGTGTGTTTTACGTGGATACTGGACCCCTCTAAATCGATTTTCTGCGGATGGGAGGTAATGATTTCTGTCAACATTCGATGATATGACTCAAATGTGTTCAAATCTTTGTGACCTCCGCCTATTACCGTATGCAATTTGGTGCGTTTTGGATTAATTTTGGAGAGCTTCACACTGGTTTTATAAGGGATGAGCCTATCGTCCGTACCGTGTAAAATGTGGATGGGACATTTTACATATTTCAGCCATTTGTAGGTGGGCATCGGAAATTTCATCAATAGTGACAAAGGCATAAAGGGAATGTACTTCTTTGCAACTTTACTTAAGCTGTAATAAGGAGCGTCCAAAATAAGCATCTTGGGTTCGTTCATGGAGGCCAATTTTGTGGCAAATCCAGAGCCCAAAGACCTACCGTATAAGATAATATATTTTTCAGGAACCCTTTTCTTGATTTGATTGTATACAATCTGCATATCTCGTTTAACCGCTTTTTGGGTACGTCGCCCTGTACTTTTTCCAAACCCTCGATAATCGACCATAATGACGTCGTAACCGTTCCTTGTAAAATCTACGGCAAACTTGCCCCATCCTTTGATACTTTGCGAATTACCTTTTAAATAGAACACCACGCCTTTTGGGTTTTTGGCCTTGAAGTGCAACCCATTGATCAGGGCACCATCACGGGTTTCCACATTATATTCTTCAATTTCTTGATTTTTGTAGTGAAACTGAAAGTCCTTATCCAATTTTTCCGGTCTAAAAAGAAAATAATCCTGGAAAATGTAAAGTAGAACACTGATTCCCACATAAGCGGCGAATACCAACCAAACGATATGTACCCAACTTTGCATGCAGCGCTAGTTTCTTTCAAATTACAAAAAAATATAAACACCTATTTGTCAGAGGTTTGACACCAAAAACGTCAACGTTCCTTTTAAAGTAGTTTGGTCAAACTTGTATTCCGAAGAAATTTTAAACTCTAAAAAATAGGGAAACTTATCTTTTTATTAAATAAATAACTGATTTACAACGCTATATGATAATTTTTTGAAGAAAACTGCTTCGATTCCTTCATAGTTTAGCGCAATAGGCTAGAAGATTGAGATATGGGGCACGAACAAAATTCAGGGGACTTTTACATTTTATCTACGTTCTCTTCCTTTCATCGAAAGAAGAAAATAAAAAATAGTACCACTCCGTTTCGCTTTTAGTTTTTTAACGTCCCTAACCGTAAAAAAATGAACTGGACTCCTGGCGTACGCTCTTGGAAAAGCTTGCACCATATAATTCTGGCTATTTTGCCTTTATTGGTCGTGTTGAACTTCTATGGAGTTCATACCAATAGATTTTATTTTGCCAAGCTGGATAATTATATCTTTCCCTTGTTGAGCAGCATTCATTTTGTGTATATCTATGCCATACGCTCAAAAATCAGGGTATCTGGAATGGCCGATATTCGGACGAGAAATTTAGAATATGCCTTGTACGCTTTAATGGTTGTATACGCTTTTAAAATTTATGAAAGCATAACCCTCTTGAACGCAATCGATGCTATACAAAGGCAACTTTTACCCAAAACCTTTTATCCTGTAAGCTTGTGTATCGTAGCGCTTTATGGTCTTCTATTTCTGCTGACGCTAATTTCGTTTCAAATTAGAAAACGATATCTTGGGAAATATGAGATTGAAAACTCCCCTCCCGTTCTCTGAACAAAAATCCCAGTTTAAAGTCCACTAATATAACTACCGTACAAATCCTTAAACTGATACCCTTGCACAAAACGGTGTTTGCTTAATTTTTTATGGGCAACCAAGCCCCAAAGTAAAAACTCTTTAAGGAAATAGGAATCTTCTTTGGAAACTGCTGGCTGATATTCCTTTATCAAAAGTTCCAATGCTACTACCGAATCCAACTTTTTACGGTAAGACTCATCAGAATCGTCATCTAAAAGTTCAAAACCCTCTCCTTCAAAAAACCAAGACACTAAATCGTCGTAGGGACTTTCCATATCCTTTCTTTCCAACTTATCTATTTTAGGGAAAAACTCGGGAAAAAGGGATTTTATCGCGTCTTCGATTAGCGTTTCAGCCACGGAACCTGCACCTTCCTGTTCCCCTTCATAGACCAACTCTATTTTACCGGTAATGGAAGGTACAACACCCATAAAATCCCCTAGCCGAACGGCTGTTTTTTTACCTCCTGATTTTAGGCTTCGCCTTTCTGCCGTGCTGAGCAAGTTTTCAAAAGCAGTGATGCTCATTCGAGCGCTCACCCCACTTTTCGCATCGACATATTCACTTTTACGGGCCTCAAAGCTGATTTGCTCTAATAAGTCGAGGGCCATTTCCGGCACATGGATAGCCTCCGCCTGACGGGTATCCAATTGCGCCTCTTGTTGTGTGATTTTTTTAGCAATTTCAACGGTTTCTGGATAGTGTGTGAGTATCTGGGAACCGATTCGATCTTTGAGAGGCGTAACAATGCTACCACGATTGGTATAATCCTCGGGATTTGCCGTAAATACAAACTGTAAATCCAAAGGGAGTCTTAATTTAAATCCCCGTATCTGTATATCGCCCTCTTGCAGTATATTAAATAAGGCTACTTGAATTCTTGCTTGAAGGTCGGGTAATTCATTGATAACAAAAATACATCGGTTGGCCCTTGGAATCATCCCGAAATGTATCACCCGATCATCTGCATAAGACAGTTTGAGGTTAGCTGCCTTGATGGGATCTACATCACCTATCAAATCTGCTACGGTAACATCTGGAGTAGCGAGTTTTTCATAAAATCGCTCCTCGCGATGTAACCATGTGATCGGGGTTTTATCACCTTTTTCGGTGATAAGGGATTTAGCAAATCGCGACATGGGATGAAAGGGATCGTCATGGATTTCAGAACCCTCCACCACGGGAATCCATTCGTCCAATAGTTGAACCATAAGTCGGGCCAAACGGGTTTTGGCCTGTCCCCGAAGACCGAGTAAATTAATATTGTGACGCGACAAAATTGCCCGTTCCAGCTCAGGTATCACGGAATTTTCATAGCCCCAAATACCAGTGAAAGTTTCCTCTCCCTTTGCAATTTTACCCAATAAATTGTCCCGTAATTCGTCTTTAATGCTCTTGCTCGTATACCCTGCATCCTTTAACTGTCCCAGGGTATTTATGTTTTTTTGGTCTATTTTGCTCATAGTTGGCAATCTATCCTTTTATTCGCTTTTTTCGGTTTTCTTCGTAATCTTCAAAAATCATTTCACCCAGACCTTTTAATCCTGTGTAAAAGGCTTTTCCCTTGTTGGCCTGAGTAAATTCCCTCACAAATTGCATCAGATAGGGGTCTTGCGCAATCATAAAAGTCGTTATGGGAATATGTAATTTTCTAGCTTGTTGCGCCATGGCATAACATTTCTCTACGATATAGTCATCCAATCCTACACTGTTCTTATAATATTCCCCACTGGGCAATCGGAGACATGAAGGCTTTCCATCGGTAATCATAAAGATTTGTTTGTTGGTATTCCGTTTCCGGCGTAACATGTCCATCGCGAGCTGTAAACCGGCGACAGTGTTGGTATGGTAAGGACCTACTTTTAAATACGGTAAATCTTTGATGGGAATGGGCCATGCATCGTTGCCAAAGACCAAAATATCCAGTGTATCTTTAGGATACCTTGTCGTTATAAGTTCGGCCAGGGCCATTGCCACTTTTTTTGCTGGGGTAATTCGGTCTTCACCATAGAGTATCATACTGTGGCTGATATCGATCATAAGCACCGTACTCATTTGGGCCTTGAATTGCGTATCCTCCACGATCAAATCCCCTTCGTTCAGCATGAAACTGTCCATACCATGATTGATTTGGGCATTTTTGAGGCTCTCCGTCATTGAGATTCGTTCCAAGGAATCCCCATAGCGATATTCCCTAAAATCACCAGTATGCTCATCGCCGCTTCCCAACTTTCCTGTTTTATGGTCTCCCGAACCGCGACGTTTCATCTTACCAAAGATTTGGTCCAAAGCCCGCTGCCGTAGCATACGCTCCAACTTGGCCGTTATGGAAAGATTCCCTCCACCGGTGCCGTCACCTTCTTCACCTTCCCCTTGTTCTGCATCGGGGTCAATTTCCTCTCGGATGTATCCCTTAGCCTTTAAATCTTCGATAAAATCATCAATAGTGTAGTCATCATCGGTAAGTTCATATTCTTTATCCAGCTCTCGGAGCCAGTCCAACGCCTCCTCCACATCACCAGAAGTATGGGTGACGAGTTCTTGAAAAATCTCAAAAAGTTTTTCAAAAGGAGTTTGCTCCGGGGCTTCATATGTCGTGAATCGAAACCCTTTTCTTAAATTCATAGCCATTATATAAAAGTAAGACATTTAGTCGTATTGGTTTCCCATTTAAAAAAACCTTAACGATGGGTCTTTATCCCTCTTATGCTACTTGAACAATTTAAGGGTTTTTACAGGACACCACCGTTGTGGAAAGCCAGACAATTTGGTGTATATCAGTTTGATTTTCCAAGATTGTCTTTCGAAGGGTTTTCTCCGAAGAGGATTCCTGAAAATCTAAGATTGGGGCATCAAATGGAGCATATTTTTGAGCAATTGATCACCCATGAGGGCTCTTATCAACTAATGATGCAAAACCAACCTATCCGAGTCCAAAAGAACACTATTGGAGAAATTGACTTTATTCTGAAGCATATTAAAACTGGAGGTTTTTATCATGTGGAGCTGACCTACAAATTTTATATTGTCGACCCCACAATTTCTGAGCCCGTACATCGCCTGATGGGGCCGAACAGAAGGGATATGTTCTTTACCAAGTTGGAGAAGATAAAAAATGAGCAGTTCCCATTGGTACAAAATCCGGAAACGATAAACATCTTGGATAAAAATGGAGTTAAACCCGAATTCTTGACACAGCAAGTCTGTTTTAAAGCGCAGGTTTTCAGACCGTATTCTGAGAAAAAGGTACATATACGGCCACTTGATCCCAAGTGTGTGGTGGGGTATTGGCTGCGTTTTGAAGAATTTGAGCGATCAGGTTTTGAGCCCCTTCAATTTTACATACCTTTTAAAAAGGAATGGGCCATTGCCCCTCACCTCGATGTTACTTGGAAATCTCACTGGGAGACCTGTATGGAAATCAATCTAAGGATGATCCAAAAAAATGCTCCAATGGTCTGGGTACGCAAAGCTAATGATGTGCTCGAAAAATGCTTTGTTGTATGGTGGTGAACATAAGCTGAAAACGGATTCAAAGCGATTATCGCGTTCTCCACTCGGATTGGGCAGCTTTAAAATCTGTTTCAAATCTCGGATTAGACCACATATAGGAAAGCATCTCATGTGCCAGCACTCTGGCAGCTTCTTGATCACTGGGATAATGAATGCCCATTATTTCACGGGACTCTCCTATTTCGTAGGCCAAATCAAGGAACGCTTTTCGTTTGTCAGGAAGTAGTTCGCTCCAAACAAACGCTTGGATGTAGGCCCATAGTGTATGGCCACTTGCATAAGAAGGTGAGCCCATAATGGCCAGAGGTTTGAGTTTGCGTTCCAGAACATAAGGCCTTGGACGTAGTAGATGGTACTTTACCGTGAACTCCATAATACGCATATCTTGGGTCACTCCTTGCAGCAATGCAAATGTTTTCGGATAGTTTTCCGCAGTACATTCTTCACCGAGTACAGTGCGGCCTTCAAACATCACATGTTGGCGATTTGCTTCATGACCAGGATGGTCTTTCATCACATTAATGTGGGGCCAATAACCAATAGGTGCGAAAAACTGGGCCGCGCGTTGTACTTGGGCAGCTGTGCGCTTTTTTTGCCAATCCAATAAGAATTCAAGTTCTGCCTGGGTTTGGTCCGAACTATTGGCAGGAAAGACCGTCCCTTTTTTCAGTTCTATAATTTGGTCATGGGTTAGATAAACAGGGGTCATCAAAATGTAAGAAAGAGCCAAGGATTTATATTCATTGGGGGTAAAATGTATACCATCCAGACTGCTTCGTTCTGCATTCGGACCATCATTTAATTTCTTGAGTTCCAAATAGTGGTTTTTCGATGGTTCCAAAGGATGAAGGGACTGCGAAAAACCATAACTGCCCAGTAGCATGGAGATTATAAGAAGTACTTTTTTCATGTCTTGTTTTATTAATCGCCTATAAGCGATATACGAATTTATGAAATACCATTTACAAACCAAAATAGTCATCTATCGGCATCAGCTTCTCAAGGATTCGACCAGCTGCCCAAGACGTTCCAATAAGTCAAAATTTAAGTAGTAATGCGTGAATTTATCCTGTTGTGCCGTACGAAACAGGCCAACCTCCTTTAAAAGCTTTACGTGCTGCGATATAGTGGATTGGGAATAATTGAACAGCTCAACCAAGTCCTTGTTGCACGTCATACTGTCTACGCCAGTACCATTGTTCTTTTCAGAAAGATAACGTACCAGGGCCGCGCGTACTGGATGGGCCAAAGCATCTGCAATTTTGGAAAGTTCAAAATCCGTTTCATTGATGAACGTACTGGAAACTTCGGAACGTATACGCATTACAAATCGTTTATTTTAAATATACGATAAATTGAAGCACTTTATTAATCTCCATGTTGAAGAAAAAAATCGCGCAAAACAACACTTAAGACTGAAATCTAATTTCTTGATTTTAAGACATCGACCACATCATTTAACTCGAAACCTTTGGCCTTTAATAAAATAAGATAGTGAAACAACAAGTCTGCGCTTTCATTTAAAAAAAGTGAGTCGTTGCCATCTTTGGCCTCAATAATGGTTTCCACCGCCTCCTCACCTACTTTCTGGGCAATTTTATTGATTCCTTTTCTAAACAATGAGGCGACGTAACTCTTTTCGTCTTCGGTATTCGCTTCCCTAGATTTTATGATTGCTTCCAACTTGGACAGAAACCCATACTCCTGGGTATTGGTCCCTCCCCAGCAGGTATCTGTTCCCGTATGGCAAGTTGGCCCTTCAGGTAAGACTGAAACCAATAGGGTGTCCTTATCACAATCATTTTTTATTTCTACCAAATGTAGATAATTACCACTCTGTTCTCCCTTGGTCCAAAGACGCTGCTTGCTCCTACTAAAAAAAGTAACTTTTTTTGTCGTCAGTGTTACCTCTAGTGCCTCTTGGTTCATATAACCCAACATAAGCACATTTTTGGTGCTCACATCCTGAATAATAACGGGTACTAAACCATCTCCATTTTTGGTAAAATTTACCTTCATATTTTTAGTCTTGCGCTGTTTCGGGCCTTACGGTCGGAGCGGTTCTCTTCACGGTGCCCGGAACAACATGGATTATAATCTAATGGGAATACCTTCCTTTCTCAATTCTTTTTTTAAATCGGTAATATCTATTTCTTTAAAATGGAAAACACTTGCCGCCAAAGCTGCATCGGCCTTTCCTTTTATAAAAGTATCTGCAAAATGGTGGGGTTCCCCAGCACCTCCAGAAGCAATTATTGGAATATGGAGTTCTTCGGAAAGCTTCTTCAACGCTTTGTTCGCAAACCCATTTTTGGTTCCGTCGTGATCCATGGAGGTGAACAGAATTTCACCCGCACCTCGTTTCTCAACTTCCTGGGCCCACTCGAACAAATCAATTTCGGTGGGCACCTTTCCTCCCACCAAATGTACTTTCCAAGAACCATCAACCTGTTTTGCATCGATAGCAACTACAATGCATTGCGAACCAAATTTGCCTACCAGTTCGTTGATCAGCTCCGGATTCTTGACTGCCGACGAGTTAACCGATACTTTATCCGCCCCATTTTGAAGTAATGCATCAACATCTTCAACAGAACGGATTCCACCACCGACCGTAAAAGGAATATTCACCTTTTCTGCAACGCGGTAGACCAAATCGGCCAAAGTCTTTCGTTTTTCTTCTGTTGCTGAAATGTCTAAAAAAACCAGTTCATCGGCACCCGCGGAGGCATAGAGTTCAGCGAGTTCAACTGGGTCTCCGGCATCTTGAAGATTAACAAAATTAACGCCTTTGACCGTTCTGCCATTTTTGATATCCAAACAGGGGATAATACGTTTTGTCAGCATATTTATCGTATACTAGTTTTCATTTTTTAGATTCAAATCGAATCCGTCATAAAATCCAAGGTCCTTATTGTTCAACAGTTTTGTCCAAAGGGCAATCTGACCGGTATGATAGGAAAAGTGTTCCACAACATGAACAATATTGCCTATACCAGAAAATTCAAACCCTTGGACTTTTCGTTTTTTGAGCAATTCTTCTTCCGCCATTTCCAGAAAACCTGACTTGGCGGTATGAACCGTATGGGCCAGTTTATCAAAAAGTTCCTGCTTGGCGTATCCGGATTCGGTTTCAAATTCCTTATCCCGATTCCGATCGTCGTCCAGTCCATGAAGAGAGGCAATCCCGTATTGGGTAATGTTGCCACAGAGATGTAAAATTAGATTTCCGATACTGTTTGTCACTGCATTGGGCTTTTTCCATAGCATTTCCTCAGGAAGCTGGTCGAGGCACTTTTTGACCATACGTAAACTTTCGTCCATACGGTAGCCCGCCTGCGTCACAAATTCTTTCTTAAAATCTTGACTACGTCCCATTTGCCAAAATATAACGTTCCAGTTGTTTTAAGCTAATCCTGTTTTCATAGATCGCCTTTCCGATGATCGTGCCTTCACATCCGATATCGGCCAGTTTGGCAAGTTCATCAAAATGTGAGATACCACCACTGGCAATAAGATGGATTCCAAGAACCTCCTCGTCCTCTACGCCACTGCCCGTAATGCGCGTTTCCCATTTTTTGGTCTTAGCCAAGATTTTTTGGTATAATTCAAAAGCTGGCCCTTGAAGCATGCCATCCTTGCTGATGTCCGTGCAGATAACATATTTTATGCCATGTCGCTGATACTCTTTAATAAAAGGAACCACGGATGTATTTGATTCTTCTTGCCATCCCGAAATGGCAATCCTTTCATCAATGGCATCGGCCCCCAAGATAATTTTCCTGGGCCCATATTTCTGTATCCAACCTACAAAGGTCTCCCGCGCTTTTAATGCGATACTTCCCCCAGTAATTTGCTGGGCGCCGCTTTCAAAAGCTATCCGAACATCCTCATGATGCTTCAGACCGCCCCCAAAATCAATCTTCAGTTGGGTCTTGGATGCGATTTGTTCCAGAACTTTATGATTCACGATATGATTGGACTTGGCTCCATCCAAATCCACCAAGTGTAAACATTGAATACCGTGTGCTTCAAACTGCAGAGCGACCTCCAAGGGGTTTTCATTGTAAATCTTTTTGGTATTATAATCCCCTTTGGACAAACGAACGCATTTTCCGTCGATAATATCTATAGCTGGTATAATTCGCATCAAATGTTACTTTTATACATCCAGGTTTTTGGTTCTGGAATTTCCTTGAACCCAAATTTCCAATAAAACTTATGGGCATCATAAGTACGTAATCCAAACCCATTTACCTTTTTAAGATCAGGATGCGTGGTAATCGTGTTCAAGAGAAGCTCCCCAATTTGTTTTCCTTGAAAATCCGGTGCGACAAAAACGTCCATGATCCAGGCAAAGATGACATAATCAGTAGCCACCCTAGCAAATGCTACTTGCTCATTTTCAGCGGTGAATGCTCCAAAACAGAGGGAATTCTCTATTGATTTTCGCACTAGGGCAATACTTCTTCCTTTGGCCCAATACGCACTATTGGAAAGGTAATTATGGATAAAATCAATGTCCATTTTCTCGATATCCGTTGAAATGTAAATCCCAGTTCCCATCACATGTCCAAAAAGTTTTTAAGAATTTGAGCGCCTACGCCACTGCTTTTTTCAGGATGGAACTGTGTACCAAAAAAATTATTCTTGGATAATGCTGCACTGTATTCCAAACCATATTCTGAAGTCGCAATGGTCTCTTTGGCAAGGGGAGCGTAAAAACTGTGCACCAAATAAATGTAACTCCGTTCGGGAATTTGTTGAAACAGTTTGGATTTTAATCCCGTAATTTCATTCCATCCTATTTGTGGTACTTTCAGTTCTCTTGAAAACTTAATGACATCAATATCAAAAATACCCAGGCCCTGGGTCTTTCCTTCCTCAGAGCTGTTGCACATCAGCTGCATCCCCAAACAAATCCCCAAAACGGGTTGTTCCAGTTTTGGTATAAGGGTGTCCAAACCACTTTCCCTTAGCTTTTTCATTGCCGAACTGGCTTCCCCGACACCTGGAAAAATGATTTTATCTGCTTTGCGAATTTCATTTTCATTCCGACTCAATACCGCCTCAAATCCCAGGCGCTGAACCGCAAATTTGATACTCTGGATATTACCCGCCCCATAATCAATTATAATCAGTTCCATTTACAACATCCCTTTCGTCGATGGAAGAATCATTTTCTCCACGTCCCGTTTTACCGCCATTTTTATGGACTTCGCAAAAGCTTTGAAAATGGCTTCTATTTTATGGTGTTCGTTTGTGCCTTTCGCTTTGATGTTCAGGTTTGCTTTGGCTCCATCTGTAAAAGACTTAAAAAAGTGATGGAACATTTCCGTGGGCATGTCCCCAATTTTCTCCCTTTTGAATTCCGCTTCCCAGACCAGCCAGTTTCGCCCACCAAAATCAATGGCCACTTGGGCCAAACAATCATCCATAGGAAGGCAAAAACCATAGCGTTCCATACCCAATTTATTTCCCAGTGCTTTTGAAAAAACCTCCCCCAATGCAATCGCCGTATCTTCAATTGTATGGTGTTCGTCAACCTCCAAATCCCCATTCACCTCAATTCGCAAATCGATATTGCCATGACGTGCCAATTGGTCCAACATGTGGTCAAAAAAGGCCAAGCCCGTGTTTATCTTGCTTTCCCCGGTTCCGTCCAAATCAATTTCGATGATAATGTCTGTTTCATTTGTTTTTCTGGAAACCCGGGAGGTTCTATTTTTCAACTTTAAAAACGTATAGATGCTTTCCCATGAATTGCTGTTGAGGACGATGTGCTTGTCAAGTTCCTTTCTGCCCACTGTGACTTCATCTGTTCCCAAGTTTGTATCATCATTTATGAAAATGCCTTTAGCCCCTAAGTTTTTGGCCAATTCCATATCTGTTAACCGGTCACCAATCACATACGAATTTGGCAAATCGTAAGCCGATGAAAAATAAGAGGTCAATAGTCCCGTTCCAGGTTTTCGGGTATCTACATTATCTTCGGGGAAGGTTCTGTCAATGTATACTGCATCGAAAACAACGCCTTCATTTTCAAAGGATTTCATAATAAAATTATGTACTGGCCAAAACGTGTTCTCCGGGAAACTATCGGTTCCCAAACCATCTTGATTGGTAATCATCACCAACTCAAAATCCAGTTCTTTTGCAATTTTGGACAGATAGGTAAATACATGAGGATAAAAGACCATTTTTTCAAAACCATCAATTTGCTCATCAACAGTCTCCTTGATAATCGTGCCGTCTCTATCTATAAAAAGTACTTTCTGTCCCATTACACCATTGTATTTAGTGTTGCAATCAGTTTCCGATTTTCTTCCGACGTACCCACAGTAAACCGCAATGTATTCTCGCATAGGGGTTGGGAACTCCTATTGCGCACTACAAAATTCAAATCTAGCAATTGCTGATATCGCTTTTCGGCATTATCTACTTTTACCAAAATGAAATTGGCATCTGTCGGGTATATTTTTTTAACAAAATCCACTGACCCCAATGCATTGAGCAGCGTTGCCCTTTCTTCCAGAATACGAGTTACTTCAGAACTGACCGATGCCCTATCACTTACTCGGGACAACGCTTTCTGTTGGGTGAGCTCGTTTACGTTGTAGGGAGGTTTTATTTTATTGAGAATTCCTATGATTTCTTCGGAAGCATAACAAATACCCAGTCGGATTCCTGCCATTCCGAAGGCTTTCGATAGGGTTTGCGTGACCACCAAATTGGGAAACTGCTTCAGTTTTGCAAGCCAACTTTCATGTTCTGAAAAATCAACATAGGCTTCATCAATAATGACCAGTCCATTAAATCCCAAAAGAAGGGATTCTATCTTTTCATCTGAAAATCGGTTTCCCGTGGGATTGTTCGGTGAACAAATGAACAATAACTTGGTACGCCCATCTATAGCTTGGAAAATTCCTGAAAGGTCGGGTTCAAAATTCCTGGTGAGCAGAACTTCCCTGTTTTCAATCGCATTGATTCCAGAGAGCACCTGGTACATCCCGTATGTTGGAGGTAAGGTGATGATATTGTCCAAACCAGGTTCACAAAATCCCCTAAAAAGAAGGTCCAGTACTTCATCACTACCATTTCCGAGTAGGATGTTTTGCGAAGCAAGTCCTTTTTGGCCGGCCAAAACCGCTTTTAAGTTGCGCTGTTGGGGATCTGGGTACCGATTCACCCCATTTTCGTAAGGGTTTTCATTGGCATCCAAAAAAATCATATCCGCTCCATTGGAAACATATTCGTCCCGTGCCGAGGAATAGGGTTTTAAATCCCTTACCGAGCTTCTTACCAAGGTAGCAATATCAAACTTATTGCCCATCATTGCTGTTTTCATCTTCTTCGCTTGATTTTTCGTTTAGCGCATGTAATCTTAGGGTAACTGCGTTTTTATGGGCCTGTAGCCCTTCCGCCTCCGCCATCAATTCTATAGTACGTCCTATGCCTTGAATACCTTTGGGAGTGATTTTCTGGAAAGTCATACTCTTCATAAAACTATCCAGGTTTACACCACTGTATTGTTTGGCATACCCATTGGTAGGTAGGGTATGATTTGTACCAGAAGCATAGTCGCCTGCACTTTCGGGCGTATAATTACCGATAAAAACAGACCCCGCATTTACTGTGTTTTCTACGTAAAACTTCTCATTTTCAACACATACGATATAGTGCTCCGGACCATATTCGTTGATTAAGTCCAACGCAATCCTGTCATTTGCCACCAAGATAAGTTTGCTGTTTTCCATCGCCCGCTCGGCAATTTCCTTTCTCGGCAAAAGCGCCAACTGAGCCTTTATTTCCTGTTCGGTGCGTTTAATCAGCTCTTCAGATGTGGAAACCAAAACTACCTGGCTATCCACCCCATGTTCCGCTTGACTTAATAGGTCTGAAGCAACAAATGCTGGATTCGCCGTGTCATCTGCTACAACGAGTAACTCGCTAGGTCCTGCGGGCATATCGATGGCAACGCCATACTTTGTTGCTATTTGCTTGGCCACGGTTACAAACTGATTTCCTGGACCGAAAATCTTGTAGACTTTGGGAACACTTTCGGTACCAAAAGTCATGGCAGCAATGGCCTGTATGCCCCCTATCTTGAAAATCTGTGTTGCACCGCAGAGATTGGCGGTATATAGAATGGCCGGATGTACTGAACCTTCTTTGTTTGGAGGAGAACACAAAATGATCTCATCACAACCCGCTATTTTAGCTGGAACGGCCAGCATTAAAATCGTTGAAAACAAGGGTGCCGTACCTCCTGGGATGTATAGACCTACTTTTTGGATAGGTCGCTTTTCCTGCCAACATTGAACTCCGGGCATCGTCTCCACATCTACTTTTTCGGTTTGTTGTGCTTGGTGAAATGCTTCTATATTAGCTTTTGCCATTTTGATAGCTTCTTTCAGTTCTTTCGAAATCTGGGTTTCCGCCTTCTGTATTTCCTTGGCGGTAATTTGGATTTTCGAAATTTGCACTCCATCGAACTGAGAGGTGTAGTCTTTGAGCTTGCTGTCGCCAAGGGATTTTACCTCACTGAAAATACGTTCAACGGTAGTCTCAATATCACCTAGTTCTTGGGTGGGACGCTTCAATATATCCGACCAATTTTTTCTTTCTGGATTTTGGATTCGTTGCATCAGCGTACCATTTTTTCGATGGGACAGACCAGAATACCTTCGGCCCCAGCTTGCTTTAATTCATCGATAACCTCCCAAAATGTATCTTGCTGGATGACCGTGTGTACAGAACTCCACCCTTCTTGGACCAAGGGAAGTACGGTGGGACTTCGCATTCCCGGTAGTATTTTCACAATATCATCCAATTTTGTATTGGGGGCGTTCAATAAAACGTATTTATTGTTCCGCGCTTCAAGTACAGATTGGATTCGGAATCTGAGCTTGTTCAGAATTTCCTCCCGAACGTCCGATATCTTGGGGGATACTGCCAGAACAGCCTCGCTCTTGAGCAGGACTTCCACTTCCTTCAAATTGTTCTTAAAAAGTGTACTTCCGCTAGAAACAATATCGCAGATGCCATCTGCAAGTCCAATATTGGGAGCGATCTCAACGGAACCATTAATGATATGTAGGTCTGCCTTAATGCCCTTGGAATCCAAATAATCCCTCACTGTATTAGGATAGGACGTGGCTATTCGTTTTCCTTCAAAATAGGTGATGGCCTCATATTCAATTGATTTTGGAACGGCAAGGGAAACGCGGCATTTTGAGAAGTTCAACTTCTCCACTATGGAAATATCCTTTCCTTTCTCGATAAGGACATTTTCTCCCAGAATGGCGATGTCCACTACCCCATCCCTTAAATATTGGGGAATATCGCCATTTCGCAAATACAAAACTTCCAGTGGAAAGTTACGGGCCGTTGCCTTTAATTGATCTTTGCCATTGTCTATGGATATTCCGCAATCCTTTAAAATTTTAAGTGAGTCTGCATTGAGTCGACCACTCTTTTGAACCGCAATCCGAATTTTTGTCATGTTCTTTTTCATTATAAATGAAAAACCAAACCAGTTTAAAAATAAAACCCGTTTGATTTCTCAAACGGGTTAATATATGGTTAAATACAACAATACATTTCTACCTCGCTTGAGCGCAAGTGTAAAAATGATGATGTACTGTTTTATTTTTCATTACCGTCCAAAATTAGAACATATTTTTTTATCAAAAAAATAATTTAGTTATTTCCGAGAATAAGCGGGAGGCCATCACCACTAGAACCAACTACAACCACTTTGGAATTGGAAGACTGTGACAGTTTTAGGGTAGCTTCAATACCTTTGTCTTGAAGAATTTTGTCGGTTAAGGATGCACTCAAAATTTTGTTCGCATCCGCTTTACCCTGTGCTTCAATTCGTTGGCGTTCGGCTTCTTTTTGTGCCGTTACCAATCGGAATTCATACTCCAACGATTCCTGTTCCTGTTTCAATTTTCGTTCAATGGCTTCTTTGATGGTCGGGGGCAAGGTCACATCACGCACCAAAATTTCATCCAATACGATATACTGCTCGTCCACAATTTTTTTGGTCTCCTCAAAAATTTCAGCTTGGATAGCATCCCGTTTACTGGAATACAGTTGTTCTGGTGTATACCTCCCCACCACGCTCCGCGCTGCCGATCTGATAGTTGGCAAAATAATACGTTGTAGATAGTTTTCTCCAATCTCCTGATGTAATTTTCCGAGCTCATTATAATTTGGCTGATACCAAGCAGAGGCATCCAGCTGGATGTCAAGTCCGTTAGAGGACAGTACCTTCATCTTTTCGAATATTTCTTGCCGCCTCACTTCATAAATGTATACTTTGTTCCATGGGGCCACAAGATGAAATCCTTCTCCCAATGGGGGTTCATCCGTGACCACACCATCCCCAAATGTTCTATAAAGCACTCCTGCTTCCCCAGAACCTATGGTAACCGCTGATTTTGAAATCAAAATAATAATAAGAATCACCGCCACTATGATGGGCAATCCTATCTTAGGTAATCTATCCATGTACTTATTTTTAAATTAATCCATTATATTTTCTAATAAACCACTCGAAGGCCAAACACAGCGCCATAATGCCCAAAAGTATCCTAAAGTCTATTAAAGATACAACATTTTGCCTGCTCTTTTGAACAGGGATGGCGTGCTCGGATTCCAATAAATCGTCAACCATGATTTCCAAGTTATCGGGATAGTAAAGCTTGCCACCCGTTTTTTTGGCGACACGCTCCAATTTCTTGTAGTTCGCTGAATACCTTTGATTTTCCGGTTTGAAATCCAAAATTCGAAATGAACCGGTTTTTGATATTTTTGCTCCTGTTTCCTTGATGGTAAAGCGGTAACTTCCTGCATTCAAATTGGACAGGTCGTATTCGTGAAACGAACCCTTAAAGAGCATAGGGGCCTCTCGTGAATAATCCACATCCGTTCCTTTTATGGTTATGGTGAGACTGCCATTTGGGTCCAAATTATAACTCTCGTCAAAATAAGTTGCTTTAATACTGGCCCGGTTGCTTCCCTCATAAACGGTCTTGTAGTCCAATTCCAATCTGCTTCGCTTTCCCGAACTGTTCAGGAACAACATCAGTTTTCCAACGAAGTCATCAAAATCCTTAAAATCATTTGTGTCCAGATAATTCTTGGCCCGCCATCGCCATATATTTTCTCCAAAAAGAACAGCTTCTTTACGGTTCTCCGTATTGATAAGGGACAGCAGAGGTTTGTCCAAATCGACTCCCTTTATCTGTTGATAAAGGATATTCTCGTGATTTACAAGAATTTCCAAGTCCCCTAAGTTGCTCAGCAAAGGAGGATAGTCCGAAGTATCAAAACCGCCAAGACCAAATGTAGAGAAGGACTTGTTCAAAACAGGTAAAATCTCTTCTTTTTGTTCAAAATCTTCCTTAAAGTAATAGGGTTGTATTTGATTTAAAAAATTCCAATTGGTTTGTGTTCCGGTAATTGTAAGTAGATTAGAAGTGTTTGTTTTTACAAAATCATAGATTGTTCTAAAGGTGTTTTTCGGCTGGTAGAGTATTAAAACATCCGTATTTCGCAAAACATCCATCTTCACGTCAGGTCCTACAATATCAAGGTTTCGCTGTTCATTGGATTCAACTGCTTTTTTTAAAGCTCCGATATCGGGATGTAGCATATCTGCCACCAAGGTCACGTTCGTTTTTTCATCAATGACCTCTATGGCCACTTGTTTGGTGTTGTTGGTCAGGTTTTTTTCATTTTCTAAGCTCGCTATTTGAACATCCAAAGACTTTAAACCGACATTTTCCGCTTCAATTAGCGTGGTGATGTTCTGACTGTTCTGGTTTGCGGTAAATGTCAAATTTTTTTGAAAAATACGTTTACCATCCATGCGAATGGATAGGTTTTTAGTGACATTACCCGAACCAGAGTATGCTACAATGACTTCCACCGGAAATTTATTTCCAAGAAAGGTGTAGTTGTTTGCGTTTATCCGGTCTATGGAAAGATCATCGTATGAGGTGGTATCCCCTACGACCACCGAATTTATCCTCAGTTTGTCCTGAACATTTAGAAATTCATAATCCCTACCCAAAGTTTGATTGCCATCTGAAAATAAAACAAGCGTATTTGTACCGTTTAGGAAAAGCTCATCCATCTTTGTAATGGCGTTGGCAATATCGGTATTTACGTTCTCAAAGGATAGGGTGTCCGTTTCATCCAATTCTGAACCGAATACAAATTGAAAAGAATCAAAACGTTCCTTCACACGCTCATCCTCCAAGATTTTTTTTGCCTCTTTTGACAAATTTTGTGCTTCTGGAAACTTTTGCATGGATTCAGAATCATCCATGAGCAAAACAAGATTTGATTTTTTCAGAAAATACTCAGTATCTACAAACTTGGGGTTAATAAGCAATAAGAAAGCGCAAAAAATAACCACAAATCGAAGTGCAGCCAGAACAATTTTTAGAGTGCCTTTTTGTGTATTCTTAAAAAAATACTGATAAAAAACAATGGTCAACGCCGCTATGGCAGCAAGAAAAATAAGGAGTGCCGTGCGTATCTCCATGTAGTTTAAGTTAACATACCGCCATCTACCTGCAACACTTGCCCTGTGATATAACTAGACATATCAGAAGCTAAAAAGAGGCATGCATTGGCGACATCTTCGGGCGTACCTCCCCGTTTTAAAGGAATGGCATCCCTCCATCCTTGTACGGTCTTTTCGTCTAATTTATCCGTCATTTCCGTTTCTATGAACCCGGGAGCAATTGCATTGCACCTGATGTTTCGTGAGCCCAGTTCCAAGGCCACTGACTTGGTGAATCCGATGATTCCCGATTTTGAAGCTGCATAATTTGTCTGTCCGGCATTTCCTTTTACCCCCACTACACTACTCATATTGATAATGGACCCTTTTCGTTGCTTCAGGAGCGTACGTTGCACTGCCTTGGTCATATTGAAAACAGACTTCAGATTTACACGTATCACGGTATCAAAATCCGACTCCCCCATACGCATCAGAAGGTTATCTTTGGTAATTCCTGCATTGTTGATAAGTATGTCTATGCCTCCAAACTCCTCCAGAACCTGTCCAACCAAGGCTTCTGACTCCTCAAAACTTGCTGCGTTACTTTTAAAGGCTTTGGCTTTTACCCCAACTTCCGTTAGTTCCTTCTCCAGTTCGATAGCAGGACCCTCACTGGAACTATAAGTGAATGCTACATGGGCTCCGTGTTCCGCGAACACTCTCGCAATTCCGCTTCCAATACCACGACTGGCGCCGGTGATGATGACGTTTTTCCCCTCCAAAAGTTTCATGATACAGTTCGTTAGAATGGTTATTCGACCAAATATAGGTGTTGTTTTAAGTTCTGATAGAAAAAAATCCCGTCAAAAACGGGATTTACAATAGTTTTAACGAATACTCAAGTCAATACTTCCTTTACCTTCAACCCAATTTCTGCAGGTGAGTCCACCACGTGGATTCCGGATTCCCGCATGATTTGTTTTTTTGCCTGTGCCGTATCATCACTACCGCCCACAATAGCTCCTGCATGTCCCATGGTACGTCCTGCGGGTGCTGTTTCTCCAGCTATAAAACCTACAATCGGTTTTGAGCTGCCACTTGCCTTATACCATTTTGCCGCATCAGCCTCCAATTGACCGCCAATTTCACCAATCATCACTACGCACGCTGTCTCTGGGTCATTGATGAGCAATTCAACAGCTTCTTTGGTGGTAGTTCCAATGATTGGGTCACCCCCAATTCCTATTGCCGTGGTAATGCCCAAACCTTGGCGCACCACTTGGTCCGCAGCTTCGTAGGTCAAAGTACCTGATTTTGATACGATACCGACGTTTCCTTTCTTAAATACAAAACCGGGCATAATGCCAACTTTGGCCTCATCGGGTGTAATCACTCCCGGACAATTGGGACCTACCAACGTACAGTCCAAATCCTTTATGTAATCGTTCGCCTTGACCATATCTGCAACGGGTATTCCCTCGGTAATGGTTATGATCACCTTAATTCCCGCACTGGCAGCTTCCATAATGGCATCAGCCGCAAATGCCGGTGGTACAAAGATAATTGAAGTGTCCGCGCCTACTTCCTCAACCGCTTGGGCCACGGTGTTAAAAACAGGTTTTCCCAAATGCTCTTGGCCTCCTTTTCCCGGAGTGACGCCCCCTACCAAATTGGTACCATAAGCAATCATTTGTTCGGCATGGAAAGTTCCTTCACTCCCTGTAAAACCCTGGACTAAAATTTTTGAATCTTTGTTTACTAAGACGCTCATATTTTTAACTTAAATGGGTTACAAAAATATAGGTTGGTAACGATTTGAACTACCATTTCATGAATTCTTTTTTAACTTTTCCAAAAGACGGGGCAGTTGTTTGATAAATGCCATTTGTTTTAGTTTTTCCCGGGCTTCTTCGGCAGGACTTCCAAAATATGTCCCCCCCGGCTTCAAGGATTTGGAGATTCCGCTTTGCGCAAGTACCACCGCTTTTTTACCTATGGTTATTCCACTGGTAACTCCAACTTGTCCCCAAAGTGTCACTTCATCTTCAATAACTACGCAACCAGCAATTCCAGTTTGGGAAGCAATCAAACATTTTTTACCGATGACCGTATCATGGCCAATCTGAATTTGATTATCCAGTTTGGAGCCTTCCCCTATCGTGGTATCGCCCGTAACCCCCCTATCGATGGTACAGGATGCGCCAATCTCAACATTATCTTCAACGATTACCCTTCCGCCAGAGACCAATTTATCAAAGCCATCCGGTCTATTTTTATAATAAAATGCATCTGCTCCCAGAACGGTTCCCGAATGAATGGTAACATGGTCTCCCACGATACAATCATTTGAAATGATAACGTTGGCGTGAATCACACAGTTCTTGCCGACTTTTACATTGTTACCAAGAAAAACGTTGGGCTGAATTATGGTCCCTTCGCCTATCGTAGCACTTTCGGAAATTGAAGAGGTTGCGGGAACAAAAGGTTTGAAGTGATGGGTGAGCTTGTTGAAATCCCTGAACGGGTCCTCCGATATCAAAAGGGCTTTACCCTCGGGACAAACTACTTCTTTATTGATAAGTATTATGGTAGCCTTCGATTGTAAGGCCTTATCGTAATATTTAGGATGGTCCACGAAAACAATATCACCTTCTTCCACCACATGGATTTCGTTCATGCCCAATATGGGGAAATCTGGATTTCCAATAAATGGAATCCTTAAAAAATGAGCTATTTCTTGCAGAGTCTGTGCTTCTGGAAATTTCATGCTTATTACTCCTTGGCACGCTCCATGTATGCTCCCTTCTCCGTATCTATCTTTATTTTGTCCCCTTCGTTGATGAAAAGTGGGACATTAATTCGCGCTCCAGTTTCTACGGTAGCTGGTTTGGTAGCATTTGTAGCGGTATTTCCCTTGACACCAGGTTCTGTATGGGTCACCGCCAAAACAACGCTCGCCGGCATTTCAACGGATAGGGGCATACTGTCCTCCGTATTGAAAAGAATCGTCACTATTTCTCCTTCCTTGAGTAAATCTGGGGAATCCAATGAGCTTTTCTGGAGTGAAATCTGATTGTAATCGTCCGTGTTCATAAAATGAAAGGTATCACCCTCAGCGTATAAATATTGATACGAACGGGTTTCCACGCGGACGTCTTCTATCTTATGTCCAGCGGAAAAGGTATTATCGATTACCTTTCCAGAAGTGACGCTCTTGAGCTTTGTTCGTACAAATGCTGGTCCCTTTCCAGGTTTTACATGGAGAAACTCCACGATTTTATAGATATCGTGGTTGTATTTTATGCACAACCCTTTTCGAATATCTGATGTATTGGCCATAGTTTTTAATTTGAACTAAAATATCCTTTCATTATTCCGCGTTGGGAATCTCGTATAAATTGTAGAATTTCGTCCCGTTCTGGTGTGGCTTCCATCTCGGCTTCTATTATGGATGCGGCTTGGGTATTGTTGTATTGTTTTTGATACAATATTCGATAAATGTTCTGGACCTCCCTGATTTTTTCCGAAGCAAAACCTCTTCGCCGTAAACCAACGGAGTTGATTCCCACGTAGGATAGGGGTTCCCGCGCTGCTTTCACATAGGGAGGAACATCTTTTCTTACCAAAGAACCTCCGGTTATAAAGGCGTGATTTCCAACGGACACGAACTGATGCACGGCCACCATTCCCGCCAAGACCACATTATTGCCTATGGTAACGTGGCCTGCCAGGGTCGAGTTATTACTAAATATACTGTTATCCCCAACAATGCAATCATGCGCAATATGACAGTACGCCATTATCAAACAATTACTTCCGATAATGGTTTTCATTCGGTCTGCAGTGCCCTTATTGATGGTAGCACATTCCCGTATCGTGGTGTTATCCCCAATATGAACTGTAGTTTCCTCTCCTTGGTACTTTAAATCTTGGGGCATGGCAGAAATCACGGCACCCGGAAAAATGTTACAGTTCTTTCCGATACGCGCTCCCTCCATTATGGTCACATTGGAGCCTATCCATGTGCCTTCGCCAATGGTAACATTATTATGTATGGTGGTAAAAGGTTCTATCACCACATTTTTCGCAATCTTGGCTCCAGGGTGAACGTATGCAAGAGGTTGATTCATTTAGTTTCCTTTTACTTTGGTAATTTGTGCCATAATCTCGGCCTCCGAAACCAACCTTCCGTTGGCATACGCCCTTGCCTGCATTTGACAGATTCCGCGGCGTATCGGTGAAAGCAGGTCCAGTTTGAATATCAAGGTATCCCCCGGGACAACTTGTTGCTTGTAGCGAACATTGTCAATTTTTAATAAATAGGTGAGATAATTTTCCGGGTCGGGGACTGTGCTCAAAACCAGTATTCCCCCAGTTTGGGCCATGGCTTCAATTTGAAGCACTCCCGGCATCACTGGGGCCCCAGGGAAGTGACCTACGAAAAAGGGTTCGTTCATGGTCACATTCTTTACCCCAATAACGTGTTCCTCGGACAGCTCCATGATCTTATCCACCAATAAAAATGGAGGTCTGTGCGGGAGCATCTCCATAATTGCATTCACATCTTTCAAAGGTGTGGCATGTAGGTCCACATCTGGTACGGAATTACGTCTTTCTTGTTTAATTATTTTTTGAAGTTTCTTGGCAAATTGAGTGTTGACATAATGCCCAGGTTTATTTGCGATAACCTTCCCTTGAATTCTTGTCCCGGCCAGAGCTAAATCACCAATTACGTCCAAAAGTTTATGTCTAGCCGCCTCATTTGGGTAATGTAGGGTAAGATTGTCCAAAATACCATTGGGCTTTACCGAAAGCTTCTTCTTGTTAAATGCCTTTGCCAGTTTCTGCATGGTGGTTTCGGAGATCTCTTTATCCACGTAGACTATTGCATTGTTAAGGTCTCCTCCTTTGATAAGTCCATGTTCCAAAAGCATTTCCAGTTCATGTAGAAAGCTGAAGGTGCGGGCATCGGCAATTTCCGTTTTAAAATTTGAGATTTGTTCAAGGGTCGCATTTTGCGTTCCCAAAACCTTTGTTCCGAAATCGACCATAGTGGTCACCTGATATTCCTCGGACGGTATGATGGTAATCTCACTTCCTGTAGCCTCATCCTTGTACGAAATGACATCTTTTACCACGTATTCAAGCCTATCCTGTTCTTGTTCAACAATTCCTGCCTCTTCGAGAGATTTTACGAAGAATTTAGATGAGCCATCCATAATGGGTGGTTCGGGTGAATCGAGCTCTATCAAAACATTATCGATCTCCAAACCAACCAGTGCGGCCAAAACATGTTCAGAGGTCTGGATTTTAACCCCATTTTTCTCCAAATTGGTACCACGCTGGGTATTGACCACATAGTTGGCATCTGCCTCAATGATGGGTTCGCCTTCTAGATCAATACGCTTAAATGCAAATCCATGGTTTTCCTTAGCGGGAACGAAAGACATGGTCACGGTTTCGCCAGTATGCAGACCAACACCTTCCAAGGTTACCTTTTTTTCAATGGTACGTTGTTTTCTGTTAGCCATTTTTACCTTCAAGGTTTTTTTCAATTTCGTTGAGCTTATTCACTAGTTTGGGTAAGTTTTTAAAATGGACATAGGATTTGTTGTAATCCCCGTAATTGAGTGCTGGTGAACCTTGAAGCACTTCATCATCTTTCACATTTCTACCAATCCCGGATTGCGCTTGTATTCTGACCCTATCCCCAATGGTAATGTGTCCCACGATCCCCACTTGGCCACCTATCAAACAATATTTACCTATTTTGGTAGAGCCTGCAATACCGGTCTGGGCCGCTATCGCAGTGTGTTCGCCAATTTCAACGTTGTGGGCAATCTGTATTTGATTGTCCAGTTTTACTCCTTTTCTCAATATGGTTGATCCCAAAGTGGCCCTATCAATAGTTGTCCCTGCACCAACATCAACATTGTCCTCCAATACTACATTCCCCGTTTGAGGGACCTTGCTGTATTCCCCATTTTCATTTGGTGTGAATCCGAAGCCATCGGCACCGATAATAACGCCACTGTGAATCACACAATTATCCCCGATAATGGATTCAGAATAAATCTTAGCGCCTGCAAAAACCACTACGTTGTCCCCAATGGTCACGTTTTCTCCAATATAAACGTTGGGGTAGACCTTTACATTCGTACCAATTCGTACGTTGTCGCTCAGATAAGAAAAAGCACCCAGATAAAACCCTGTACCGTACTTGGCGGTCTCAGATACAAATGAAGGCTGCTCAACCCCCACTTTATTACTTTTTACCTGATTGTAATATTCCAAAAGTTTGGAGAAGGATTTGTACGCATCCTCTACTTTTATCAGTGTGGTCGTCAATTCCTGCTCAGGTGTAAAATCCCTGTTTACTATGGTAATCGAGGCTTTCGTCGAGTAAATATATGAGGTGTATTTTGGATTGGCCAAAAAGGTAAGGGATCCTGTTTCCCCCTCTTCAATTTTTGATAATTTATGTACTGCAATATGAGGATTTCCCTCAACCTCTCCCTCTAAAATTCCTGCAATTTGGGTGGCCGTAAATTTCATTGGTGCAAAAGTAACAAAATTTGATAAACGGTTATTTGGGGTAGCAGATGTAGTATTTGTCCACTGTTTTGGAAAGTGCTTTGAGGCTAAGTTGGTCAGATTCCTTGAGTAAATGGGTCACCTTCCCATTTTTTTTGAGTATCCGTATCACCTGATGTTGGTCATCATATGCCTTGTTGGAAACAACGCCCTGAAAAACAAAGTTCGACGCTTCTTCTTTAGAGATTCCATAGTGTTGCATCGTTATCTGTAGCTTATCCTCTACTTTGGAAAGTGGAATTGGATTATTCTTCATTTTAATATGCAGGAGCTTTCTGTCCAAAAGCATTTGGCACATTTTAGACAGCACAACATCCGGGTGGGATTGCCAGGTCTTTAAGGCCGCCATAATATCGATATCATCTAAGCGCGCAAAGTGCTGTAGCGTTCTATCGGAAAAAAAAGTGGGACCATTTGCCTCTAAGAAATATCGAAGGGTATCACTACAAATCAAGTCGAGTTTGCGTGCTGATAGTTCGCGAGCCCTTTTCATTATGCGAACCAAAAGTTGCTCTGCCACCAAACTGGTCTTGTGAAGGTAAACTTGCCAATACATAAAACGCCGTGCCATCAAAAACTTTTCCACGGCGTAGATTCCTTTTTCTTCAAGTACGAATTGTCCGTCAACAACATTCAGCATGGAAATCAACCTTTCAGAATTGATGTTTCCTTCGGTCACGCCAGAATAAAAACTGTCCCGTTTCAAGTAATCCAATCGGTCCATGTCCAGCTGACTGGAAACTGCTTGGTTCATAAATGGTTTATGATAACTACCCTTGAATATCTGAATGGCGATATCCAACACTCCGTCAAATTCTGCATTCAACGACTCCATAAACTTCAAGGAAATGTCTTCGTGATTTAGGTCTTCCACTACAAATCCTTCCAAAGCATGCGAAAACGGGCCATGTCCAATATCGTGTAGTAAAATGGCGCAGAGCAGCCCGGTTTCCTCATCATCTGTAATTTCAATGCCCTTCATCCGTAAAACTTGGATGGTTTTGGTCATAAGATGCATACATCCCAGGGCGTGATGAAAGCGGGTATGGTGTGCACCGGGATATACCAGATAGGACATGCCCATCTGGGATATACGTCTTAAACGCTGAAAATAGGGGTGCGCGATCAGCTCAAAAATAAGTTCGTTGGGAGTTCCAATAAAACCGTAAATTGGGTCGTTAAAGACTTTAAGCATGCCGTTCGGGACCAGTGTGGACTGAATTTAGGCTGTAAAGATAATCACTATATGAAGAAGATAACCATTCTATGGGTAGATGATGAAGTAGACCTACTTAAACCCCATATCCTTTTTCTAGAGAGCAAAAACTACAAGGTAATCACCAGCCAGAGTGGTCAAGATGCATTAGAGGAAATTAAAAACACTTTTTTTGATATCGTATTCCTTGATGAGAACATGCCGGGGATTTCCGGTTTGGAAACCTTGCATGAGATTAAAAAATATGATGATTCCATTCCCGTGGTCATGATCACCAAAAGCGAAGAGGAGTTCATAATGGATGAGGCCATTGGTTCAAAAATAGCAGATTACCTTATCAAGCCGGTCAATCCAAACCAGATATTGCTTTCTTTAAAAAAGAGTTTGGACAATTCGCGATTGGTCTCTGAGAAAACAACTGCCAATTATCAACAGGAATTTCGAAAAATTGCCATGGACCTCGCCATGGTGGACAGTCACGAAGAATGGGCGGAACTTTACAAAAAACTGATTTATTGGGAGCTTCAATTGGAACAAATTGAAGATTTTGGAATGTTCGAAATTCTCGAATCCCAAAAAGTGGAGGCCAACTCACAGTTCAGCAAGTTTGTCGACAAAAACTACAAGGATTGGTTCACCGCAGAAGATGGCCCTATCATGTCACATACCCTGTTCCGAAACAGGATAGCGCCCGAATTGGAATCTGAAAAAACGTTGCTCGTGGTCATTGATAACTTAAGGTATGATCAATGGTTGGCCTTTGAAAAAGTACTGGGCGTACATTACAAGAAGAAGAAAGAATGCTCCTATTATAGCATTCTGCCCACGGCCACACAATATGCCCGTAATGCTATTTTCTCCGGACTGATGCCGCTGGACATGGAAAAAAAATATCCTGAATGGTGGAAAAATGATACGGACGAAGGGGGGAAAAATTTGTACGAAGCCGACTTTCTAGGAGCGCAACTCGAACGTTTGGGACTAGACCTTAAATGGGAATATCATAAAATAAGTACGTTAAAGCAAGGTAAGCAATTGGCCCAGAACTTTCGGTCCCAAAAAAACAATGACCTTACCGTATTGGTCTATAACTTTGTGGATATGCTTTCCCATGCAAAAACTGAGATGGAAGTAATCAAAGAATTGGCCTCAAATGATAAAGCCTACCGTTCTTTAACTTTGAGTTGGTTCAAAAACTCCCCACTTCTAGAAATAATTCAACAGGCCCAGAGCCTAGGAATGAAACTTATTTTAACCACCGATCACGGCACTATCAATGTTAAACAAGCTTCCAAAGTGATTGGAGATAGGGAGACCAGTCTCAACCTTCGTTATAAAACAGGAAGGAGTCTAACTTATGAAGACAAAGATGTACTCGCATCCAAAAAACCACAGGATATTCACTTGCCAAATATAAGTTTGAGCAGTTGTTTTATTTTCGCCAAGAACGACCTCTTTTTTGCTTACCCAAACAATTACAACCACTATGTGGGCTACTATAGAAATACCTACCAGCACGGAGGAGTTTCTTTAGAAGAAATGATTGTGCCGTTCGTGGTATTGGAAGCAAAATAAGCCAAAGTGAAAAAAGAGTTTCAGTTACAGGAGATAAACCAGGTAGCGCAAGAAGTATTACGATTGGTATCCGGGAAAACGCTGTGTTTTTACGGCGAAATGGGTGTGGGAAAGACCACTTTGATAAAGCATTTGGTAAGCGAATTGGGAGGAATCGATGCGGCCAATAGTCCAACTTTTGGATTAGTCAACGAATACCACTCGAAAAAGAAGGGACTTTTGGGATATCATTTTGACTTTTATCGTATTCAAAGTGAAGATGAAGTTTACGATTTGGGTTTTGAGGACTATTTGGCCTCAACCGCATGGATTTTTATCGAATGGCCGGAAAAAGTAGATTCCATTTTACCGGAAAAAAGAGAAGTGGTGCGTTTGCGCTTTGTCGATGAAAAGACACGTTCAATCGAGTTAAATCCTTAATACAAAACAATCCGAGTATCTTGTAGTAAATCACTTATGAGGTTGGTGAATATCGATTAAAGGCTATTTTTATCGGACAAAATGCAAATTTTATCGATAAAATGTATACTAGGTTGAAATATTTTCCTACTTTCGTATTGTGAATGAATTCATTTATTAACCAAAAACTCTTTTACGATGAACACTAAAAAAGTTTTTTTTGGATTGCTTGCTGTTGCCTTTTTAGCTATGACTGCAGTATCTACTACAGTAGTCGATTTTGATAAAGACCAAACAGTTAGTATTGACAAGAGTAGATTCAAAAAGGTTTAATTTTTTTTTGAACGCTGAATGTCTAAATCCCTTTTTTCGAAAAGGGATTTTTTATTACAATATTTTTTAACTTTTAGAGTTAAGACTGTAATGAAGAATAAAGCGCCGGTAAGGAAAAGATTTATTATAGAAGGGCTTTTAGCCTTATTGATTGCTACAACTCCTTTACTGATATATTGTTATAAATATCTGCCTGCCGAAGCCGAATCATGGAGTTTTATTGGTATTGAATTCTCGGATAATGGGTTCGGTCATGTTAGCGATGCTATCTATTATTATTTTAGCAAAATAGTACCCCTATTACTGTTGGTTATTTGGTTCGTTACTTCGCGACATTGGTGGTATCACGCCATTTTAATTCCTATCGCCATGTATAGTTTTCAATTATACAATGTACTCACTTTTGACTCGAATAAAATTGATGAAAACGAGATTCTATATGTAATAGCGGTTACCATGGTGATTGTTCCCATCGTATATTTCATTAGGGTCAAGCTCGTGGACAAGCATGTGCACGGTATTGATTTAGATGCTATGGACACCGAACTGCAAATCTTGAAAGAAAAAGAAGAGCTTCGCAAAGAGCGCGAGAAACTGGAACAGCGCCAGGAAGTCCTTTCAAAAAAAGCGTAAATTTGTTCGATACCCTAAGGTATGACCAACGGATTTACATGCCATGAACCAGCCCTCCTCCCCTTTTAGTAAACAACAACTCCTGCCCCAGGAAGAAACCCTTGAAATTTTAAAACAAAAAGGGGAACTGTTCATTGGATTGCCCCGTGAGAACCAATATCAAGAAAAACGGATTTGCTTGACCCCAGATGCCGTAAATGCCATTACAGCGCATGGGCACCGGGTATTGATTGAATCAGGTGCGGGAGATGGCGCCAACTTCTCCGATATGGATTATACGAATGCCGGTGCCGAGATAACCCGAGATACGAAAAAGGTTTTTTCCTGTCCTTTAATTCTAAAAGTGGAGCCCCCTACCCTTTCCGAAATGGACATGTTGAATCCCCAGACAATCGTGATATCAGCTTTACAAATCAAAACCCAAAACAAGACGTATTTTGAAACCATGGCCAAAAAGCGGTTGACCGCCATCGCTTTTGAATATATTCGGGATGATGACGGTAAATATCCTGCAGTGCGGTCATTGAGCGAAATAGCTGGAATATCTTCTATTTTGGTAGCTTCAGAGCTAATGGCTACCACGAACAAGGGCAATGGATTGATGTTCGGAAATATTAGTGGTGTACCTCCCGTAGAAGTGGTCATTATCGGTGCAGGAACAGTAGGACAATTTGCATCGCGTTCTGCTCTCGGCTTGGGAGCCAACATAAAGGTCTTTGATAATTCATTGACAAAGCTGCGTAATCTGCAGACCAATTTAAATAGAACCGTGTACACCTCGACCATCCAGCCCAAAAATCTGATGAAAGCTTTAAAACGATGTGATGTGGCCATTGGGGCAACTCGGGGTAAAGATCGTAGCCCTGTGGTGGTTTCCAGTTCTATGGTTGAAAATATGAAAAAAGGTGCGGTCATCATTGATGTGAGCATTGATATGGGGGGGTGCTTTGAAACTTCCGAGGTGACCAGTCATGACAAACCCACAATCGAAAAATACGGGGTGATCCATTATGGTGTTCCCAATATCCCATCGCGCTATCCGAGGACTTCCTCCATTTCCATAAGCAATATTTTCACACCCTATCTTTTAAAAATCGGAGAAGAGGGGGGATTGGAACATTCGCTGCGTTTCGATAAGGGATTGCGCAATGGATTATACATGTACCACGGGATTCTGACCAATAAATCTGTGGGAGACTGGTTCGGACTTTCGTATAACGACATTAATTTTCTCATTTTTTAGGGGAATATGGGATTTTTACAACGTTTGGGTTGGTATTTGGTGGGATTGTCCATTGGAATCATTTTTTTGGTCTTTTTTCTGAAAAAAAAATCAGATGAAACCGATACCCAGTTCTGTTATCTTCCAAATTGCCGGGTGCTAAAGGACCTACGTTCCAAACCTCTGGTATTTGGCGAGGTATTGGACAAAAAATTCAGGGATACCCTTCTGGTAAAATCCTTTTTAAAGGCAGGGAACATCGACTTTGGGAAAAGCGATACGAAATCAGCGCCTTGTAAAACATACTACATCACCAACGAATGGAATGGACAAAAGCTTGAGTTAAAATTTGAAAGCTGCCCTGGACAAGTAACCGTGCAGTCCCAATAAAAAAAGCCCATTAATCCAAGCTCCTTCGTTTTTTCTCTTTTTGCAACAGACTAAGTTCCCGGGTGGTCTGTCCAGCAACTGATGTATTTTCTTCTGCCCTTCGTATTAAATAGGGCATTACATCTTTTACAGGACCATAGGGTACGTACTTCGCCACATTGTATCCGGAATCGGATAGATTATAGGTGATATGCTCACTCATTCCATACAGTTGTCCAAACCATATGTTATCATGACTTGGCTTTAGCTTCGTTTGTTGCATCTGTTGAACCAGTTCCATACTGCTGTTCTCGTTATGTGTTCCGGCAAAGATGGACATCCGTTCCAGATTTTCCATCATAAAACGAATCGCATTATCGAAGTTATCATCTGTTGCTTGTTTGGAACTGCAGATAGGAGTGGGATAACCCATCGCTTTAGCTCTTTCATTTTCTTTTTCCATATAGGCCCCACGCACGACCTTAAGTCCTACCTTGAATTTTTCCCACGTAGCCACGTCATTCAGTTCTTCAATAAATGCCATTCGGTCCCAGCGATACATTTGTGCCGTATTGTATACTACGGCCTTTTTGGTATTGTATTTTCGCATCATTTCCAAAGCCAGGTCGTCAGCTGCCTTTTGCATCCAGCTTTCTTCGGCGTCTATCAGCAGGGCCACATCCAAATCAAAAGCTTTCTTACATACTTGATCATACCGTTGTTGCACTTTTGTCCATTCCCCAATTTCAACTTCATTCAGCTTTTCCTGAGCGCTTACTTTGCGATAGAGTTCAAACCGTCCAAATCCTGTCGGCTTAAAAACGGCAAATGGAATGGCGTCCTTTTCCTTTACAAAATCCAGAACATCCAGTGTTTTCTTAAGTGCGAAATCAAACTGTGCTTCCATTTCTTTACCTTCCACAGAATAGTCCAGTATGGAACACACCCCTTTTTGGAACATCTTGTCAATGACTTCCAAACAGTCTTCTTCTGTAGTGCCACCACAAAAGTGATCAAAAACCGTAGCCCTTATCAGGCCTTCAACGGGAAGATGCGCTTTTAGGGCAAAATTGGTCACAGCGGTCCCAATTCGGACAAGAGGTTCATTGGCGATCAACTTAAAAAGAAAGTAGGCCCGTTCCAATTCCGAGTCTGTTTTTAAATCGAAGGCAATTGCCGTATTCTCAAAATCTGGATGCATTTTTGAAAATTCTTTAAAGATTCAAAGATAAGTAGGTCCAGGTCAAGATTATCTATAAAAATAATCTTTATTTAGCAGATTATTTGCTCATGGAAACAGTCGCATCAAGCTCCTACGAAGTATATTTTGAAGAGTTGGCGGAAGCCGCACTACTTCAGCATATCCGGGTTCAAGAGTATTCCAAAGTATTTGTCCTGGTCGATGGGAACACCCGAAAGTTCTGCCTCGATAAACTGCAAACGCTTCTGGGTCCAAAGATTGATGGACATACGGAAATAGTTCCCGGCGAAGCCCATAAAACCATTAAAACCTGTTCTTCCGTGTGGCAAGAGCTTTCCAGCTCGGGCGGGGACCGAAAGAGTGTGTTGATTAATTTGGGAGGAGGCGTCGTTACCGATTTAGGGGGCTTTGTCGCATCCACCTTTAAAAGAGGTATTGATTTTATAAACATTCCTACCACCCTATTGGCCATGGTTGATGCCTCCATCGGAGGAAAAACCGGCGTTGACCTGGGATCCTTAAAAAACCAAATTGGAGTTATCAATCAGCCCGAGATGGTCTTGATATTTCCAGATTTTTTGAAAACCCTCGAAGAACGACAGATTACCAGTGGTTTTGCGGAAATGCTCAAACATGGTTTGATCAAAGATTCGGAATATTGGGAATCCCTAAAATCGGGAGTGGACCATACCCATGCGGACAACATCCAAAAATCCATTGCAATAAAAAACGAAATCGTTCTTCAAGACCCGACAGAACTGGGTATACGTAAAATTTTAAATTTTGGACATACTTTGGGCCATGCGATAGAATCTTATTTTCTGGACCATCCTGAAAAGCCTGCACTTTTGCACGGTGAAGCCATTGCTATAGGTATGATATTGGAAGCTTATCTTTCCCATAAACTCAAAGGATTGTCCAAATTATCGTTGGATGACATCAAGACCACTTTTCTCCGTCATTTTGAGAGGGTCATTTTTTCAGAAGATGATCTTAAAATCATCATTGATTTAATGAAACACGACAAGAAAAATGCACATGGCAATATCAACTTCGTCCTATTACAAGATATTGGCCAAGCGGTTATTGACGTGAAAGTACCCGAATCACATATTGAAAGTGCATTTGCTTACTACAACGAATAATACCTTCATATACTAAATACGTTCATTTACAACTCTTGAAATGGGTCGCTCCCAAAATTTTATAGTTTAGGTAGTGAATTAAATCGCACCTACCATGAAACGAATTTTAATCGACTACAAAAAACTAGACCGGCAAGTAGCGGCGCTATTGATAGACTCTTATCCGTACGGTTATGGCGACGAAGATATCATTACCCTTAAAAAACCCAGCGGGGAAATTGTGGAGGCTGTAGAAGTACGAACTGAGGAAGCAGTGTATCTTGTGAAAATAAGTAAAAGCCTTTCCAATTTCATATCCAACTTTGAAGAAAACATCGAAAAAGAGCTCGATAAAAAATTAGAGGGGGAAATGGCACTTTCTTCTGAGGAAAATACTGAGCCTAGCCCCGACTTCGAATCGGACCAAGACCAAGAGAACGACGAATTAATTTAAAACTCTCCCCGGTCCGAATACTACACTCTAAATCTTTAGGGAATAAAGCCGAATGTTATAGAACAACTGCGTCCGTATCGCTAAAGTTCATTGAAAATAGTGTGCATCAACCGCTTTTTATCGTTGATGCTTTCTTCCAATGATATCATGGTCTCGGTTCTACTTATTCCATCGATATCATCTATCTTGAAAATAATGTTTTTGGCATGTGTGGTATCCCGGGCCCTGATTTTACAAAAGATGTTGAACTTTCCCGTGGTGATGTGGGCTACGGTGACGTAAGGTATCTGATTTAGGCGCTCCAGGACAAATTTTGTCTGATGGGTTTTTTCTAGAAAGATTCCGACATACGCGATAAAAGAATAGCCCAACTTTACATAATCCAAGGTTAAGGATGACCCTTTGATTATCCCAGATTCTTCCATCTTTTTAACACGAACGTGCACTGTCCCAGCCGATATCAATAGCTTTTTGGCGATATCCGTAAAAGGAGTACGGGTATTGTCAATCAACATATCCAATATCTGGTGGTCTATCTCGTCGAGTTTTACTTTGGTCATAATGGTAGTATTTTCAACAAAAGTAGTTAATAATGAAAATAAACGTAAAAAAAAACGGTTTTTTTTAAAAAAAATGTAAGAACTTACATTTAGGTGTCATTATTTTTCGACAGGGTTACAATACAATCCACGATTTCCTTTTGCGCTGAAATTGACTTAAAATCTTCAGCCTTAGCACAATCATACTCGATATGCCCAAAAAAATCAGTCAGCCTACCTACTTTTTCAACTTTTGGTATAAATTGAATTTTTCCTGCGACCAAAACCTCCTCGAAACGTATTCCTATGCTATCTCCCAAAGCTATATTCGGATTGAGGACCGCTCCGTTTTTAATCAGGACGTCATAGAACATTTTGGCATTCTCTGGAATGGAGAAGTATAAAGATTCATCAAAATGTCCTATGCTATCCCTTGAAATTATCAATAAAGCCCGTTTTAAGGCAACCCATATCAATGTCCGGGTACTTTCGCGTTGATAATCATTTGGATAGTGGCCTGCCTCGAACAACAAGGTGGGTACTTTTTCTATTTGAAATGCATCGCCAACACAATTGGGATTAAAAGTATCATCATATCTTCCCACCTTTTTGGGTATATAAGTCTGTAGATGTTGGTTTAGGCCAACGATTAAGCGCATGGCCATAGATCTACTTGGAGTTATTTTCCGTTCCATATCGGATGAAGGCGATAAAAAAGATACCGTAGCTTCTTGTTTTTCCGTACCTGCACTGAAAAGGGTGCGTTGGTCATGAAGATTGAAACAAAAGTCCGGTTTGAACAGTTCGAAAAGGGACCATAACAATCGTGTTTCCGGTTGAGAACGGTCCTTCGCATCCCGATTAAGATCTACCGTATTCGCATTTAACCGAGTATAGGCGTCCGCACCATCGGGATTGAGTATGGGCACGATACAAAGAAGACAGTTCTTCATGATTTCCTTGGCCAAAACATCATCAGATATCAGGAAATTGACCAAATCTAAAACCGCTTTTGTCGTTGTCGATTCATTTCCGTGCATTTGGGACCATAGCAGAATTTTCTTTTTGCCCTCTCCCAAGGTCAAAGAAAAAATTTCCCGACCCTCTACGGATGTCCCTAAAACATCAAAAAATTCCGGAGGTATTTTTTTTGACCAGACTTCCGTAAGATGACCCAACGTGACATATCTACCTTGAACCGATTCTTCCTTAAAAAGAAGATGATTTTCCATATTGGATTTCTTAAAGATTACAAAAGTAAACCCTTAACTATTCACTTTTGTAAACACTTAAGTTTTGGAATTTACCTATAATAATTTACATTTGTATCACACATATACTTGCTCCCTATTGTTTGTTCACAAAAATATCAATGCTTTATAATTTTAATATTATATCCTTTAAATTCAGTAATTTATGTACTATAATATCATTATAAAGTTTAATCTTTTTATAATATTTTATTTCGCGCTTTTTTTATTTAACTCTTATACAGCTATCTTTCAATAAATAATTTTCATTTTTATTTACAATTGTGAATAGTAAAATTCTAGAAAGAATAAAGGTGCTGCTGAACCATTACGAACTCAGTGTTTCTGCCTTTGCCGACCGGATTGGGATACAGCGTTCCACGATGTCCCACATTCTGAACGGGCGCAATAGACCCAGTTTGGATTTTATTATGAAAGTGACCCAGGCCTATCCAGAGATAAACCTGTATTGGTTAATTCATGGTGAGGGAAGTCTTATGCGAAAATTGGAGGGAGCTGGTGAGTCGCCTACTCTTCCGTTTCCAGCCAACGAGACATCAGAAGAAGTTTCTGAAAAACTCAAGTCAACCGAACCATCTTCGCTAAACAATGAGAAAGGCTTGTCCAAAATTGTTTTTTTCCATCAGGATGGTACGTTTGAAATATTTCATCAAAAAAGCTAAAGTGAATGAATAAAGTTTTCTGACTTTCCCTTACTTTGCATCCATGTCCAAAGCCCTGCTTTCCTTGTGTTTTATTCTTCTATTGGTGGCATGTAGCGCTCCACCCGAAAGGAATTGTATTCGTTTTAAAACAGGAGATTTTGAGTTCGCTACAGAAATCAACGGTGAACTAAAGAAGACCATATTCCAACGTTCAGAAACGATCGAGATTGATGTCTTTGAAGGAAAAAAAGACACCGCCTCGGTACGTTGGATAAACGATTGCGAATATGTGCTGAAAAACCTAAATCCAAAAAATAAAGCAGAGGAAAAATCAATCCATATCAAAATATTGACCACGACAGATTCCTCATACACCTTTGAGTATAACGCTATTGGAGATACCCGAAAATTTAAGGGTACTGCTTTTAAAATACACTGACCATGTTTGAAATTTTTACAAGTCCGGATGCCTGGATGGCACTTTTGACCCTTACTTTTCTTGAAATTATCCTTGGCATCGACAATATTATTTTCATCTCGATAGCAGCGGGCAAATTGGAACAGAAAAACCGGAGAAAAGCGACCAATCTCGGGCTTGTCCTCGCTATGGGGATGCGCATCGTACTGTTGTTCGGAATTACCTGGCTCACCAAAATGAAAAAGCCATTTTTGGTACTGGACGAATCTTGGATTACCGGTGGGATAAGTTGGCAGGCGCTTATTTTATTTCTTGGGGGCTTGTTCCTCTTGTACAAAAGCACCAAAGAAATCCACGAAAAAATTGAGGACCGGGGCCATGATGAACGAGAGGTTACCAAATCCAGGTCTTCTTCTTTAGTGAATGCCATCGTTCAAATAACGGTAATCAATATTGTCTTTTCGTTCGACTCTATTTTAACTGCGATTGGCATGACCAACGGTATATCCCCGAACCCAAACGATGCCCTTTTACTCATGGTCATCGCCGTGGTGATATCGGTTCTTATCATGATGCTCTTCGCCAATCCCGTGGGTGATTTTGTAAATCGACACCCCTCCATTCAAATTTTGGGGCTGTCGTTTTTGATTTTAATAGGATTCATGCTGATAACCGAGGCCGCACATCTCTCCCATTTGGTAGTGTTCGATAATGAGATTGGGGCTATCCCCAAAGGTTATCTTTATTTTGCCATCGCCTTTTCCCTAATGGTGGAATTTTTTGACCTTCGAATGAAAAAGAACAGGACAAAATCAGAAGAGATTCTGGAGAATTAGATTCAGTTCGGCCGGTTGTACGCTAAATCTGGGTATTGCTCCCGATGTTCCTTTTGTAGTTTTTGTTGCTGTTTTACGGTCAGCGTACTTCCATCATGGCTCCAACCAGGTGGGCCAAAAATGTACATAAACTTGTGTGACCATTTTTTGGCCTTTTTCACATCTCGCCAAATATCCTTGAATTCATGGGTAAGAATTACAACAGGATTGTACGAATTGGGCGAATGAATGACCCCGTATTTAACATCAATCTCCTCATCAAACTCTTTCCAAGTCCCAAAGATTTTGTCGAATATGTTCAGAAAGCCTCCATGGTTTTTGTCCAAGTACTCCACATTTTGGGCGTGATGGACCTGGTGCATGGTATGGGTATTGAATATTTTTTCAAGAAACCCCAATTTTGGAATATATGCTGAGTGCAATTGAAATTGCCAAAGGGCTTCTATACCCAAGCAGACGACCACCATTTCCGGTGGAAAACCAATGGCGGGCATCCACATATAAAAAAGAGGTTTGTACAAAATGGTGAACCATCCGTTCCGTACTGCGGTTCCCAAATTAAAATTGTCCGAAGAATGATGGACAATGTGCGCAGCCCAAAGCACACGAATTTCATGATTGGCCCTATGAAACCAGTAGTAGGTGAAATCGTCGGCCAATTGACAAATAATCCAGACATACCAGGCATATCCAAAAGATTCATATCCCAATAGATTTTGTCTTGTTCCATCCACAATAGGATTCCAGAACTCATAGACGACTTCAAACAGTACTACAGCAAAGATGACTTTGAACAGCGGTCCAAGAATCGCCGAACCAATACCCATAAAGCCACTTGCGGCCAAATCTTTCCAATTGTAAACATGGTCATCACCGTGGGAGATGCTATAGGTAAGTTCGAATAAAATAAAGGCAATAAAAACGGGAACGCCGTAGACCAGCGGGTTGGTAAAATCCATAAAAAATATTTCAGCTAATGGTTTGGTGTGTTCTGCACTACCAAAATAGGTAGAATAACCCAATTAAAACAATTTTGGCTGGTCAGAATCATCATTTTGTGATTTTTTTTTGCTTTCCGCCTCCAAGGCCTCTTCATCGACGACCTCGATTTCTTCAGGAACTTTTTCCTGAGGCTCTTCATACGGAAGAGGCTCCAATCGATTTATGTTCTTTATTTTTTCAGAAGAAAGTTGATTTCCAAGGGCCTTTATTCCCTTTACGGAAATAAAGTTTTCCAAATCCACACTTTGATTCGGTTTGGGGTCCTTTCCCCTAGGTTTTACAAATTCAATTTCGATGACCGGACGCCAGTCCGTAGAAACCAGTTCCATAAAAGATTTCGGATGCTCGGATATCACCATTTCTTCCCTATTGGAATTTTCCACCAAAAAGCGTTTTACGTAATAACGCTCCTTTTCACCTTCATAATGTACTACGGATAAGGGCTTTTGGGGCTTCCACTTTTCCAGAACCACCAGAGTATCATCAAAACGGGTCAAAAGATCGGGGGGGATGGTCTTTACTTTTCCTTTTTGATCGACCACCAACAGTAAATCATCCCCTTTGAATTCTCCCAGAAGCTCGCCCCGTCCATCTACATTTAACCGATTTACTACATCGTCAAACCAGATTTTTCGCGGCTTTAAGGTAGATACCCCTTTTTCTTTCAGTTCGATGCGTTTTACAGGGTACTTGGTTACGAGATTTCCTTTGGATGCCCTTCCCTTTATCATTACATCGGCAAAGTCCAGGTCCCATTTCAGTTTTTTGATGCTCCCTGATTGACGTAGCATAACGGTTACAATTTCAGCCTCACCATTGGGGTTTGCCGAAAAATAAAGTACATCTGCACTAACTTTTGTGCCCGCCAACTGATACACTTTATCCCGGGTTATACCGGTTACGTTGAAGCGCTTGATGTAGCTCGCGCCTCCCTTACCTTCCTTATAAACCATATTGAAGGTGGTTCGACTATCCTTCTTTTTAAACACCCCAACATGGATGATGTTTTTGCCCACAAAGGTTTTGGAGTCGACGCGGGTCACCATCATCTCCCCTTTTTTTGTAAAAACAATAATATCGTCAATGTCACTGCAGTCCGTTACATACTCGTCTTTTCGCAAGGAAGTTCCTACGAAACCTTCTTCGCGATTTACATAAAGTTTTGTATTACGGATAACCACCTTCGTTGCTTCAATATCATCAAAAACCTTGATTTCAGATTTGCGCTCCCTACCTTTTCCGTATTTTTTCTTTAGGTCTTTAAAATACGCAATCGCATAGTCCACAAGGTGTTCCAGATGGTGTTGGGTCTGTTCTATTTTATCCGTAAGACTTTCTATGAACTGTTCCGCTTTATCCAGATCAAACTTTGAGATTCGCTTTATGCGAATTTCCGTCAGGCGCGCAATGTCCGTTTCCGTGACCGCTCTTTTTAAATGTTCGGTGTGGGGTTTCAGTCCTTTATCAATAGCAGAGATGACTCCTTCCCAGGTTTCTTCTTCTTCAATGTCCCGATAAATCCGGTTCTCAATAAAAATACGTTCCAGCGAAGCAAAATGCCATTGTTCTTCCAACTCGCCCAGTTGTATTTCAAGTTCAGCTTTAAGCAATTCCACCGTATACTCTGTGGAACGTTCCAGCATTTCCTTAACTCCTATAAATAGGGGCTTGTTATCTTCAATGATACAGCCCAAGGGAGAAATAGAGGATTCACAGGAGGTAAAGGCGAAAAGGGCATCGATGGTTTTGTCAGGCGATATGCCATTCGGAAGATGTATCAATATTTCAACCTCAGCGGCCGTGTTATCCTCAATCTTCTTTATCTTGATTTTTCCCTTTTCGTTGGCCTTTACAATGGAATCTTTTAAGGTCGAAGTATTGGTTCCATAGGGTATTTCTTGGATGACCAAAGTGTTCTTATCCATGGTCGTTATCTTTGCCCTGACCCGTACCTTTCCGCCCCGTTGCCCCTCGTTGTAGTTGGTTACATCAATTATGCCCGCTGTCGGAAAATCAGGGAAAAGTTTGAACCGTTGCCCTTTAAGGTGTTTGATGGAAGCATCTATCAATTCATTAAAATTGTGCGGAAGTACTTTGGTAGACAGTCCAACCGCAATGCCTTCTGCGCCTTGGGTCAACAGCAAAGGAAACTTGACCGGTAAGTTGACGGGTTCTTTTTTGCGGCCATCATACGAAAGCTGCCATTCGGTGATTTTGGGACTATAAACTGTATCCAACGCAAACTTGGACAACCGGGCTTCAATATATCGCGATGCGGCGGCCCCGTCCCCCGTCAAAATATTTCCCCAATTCCCTTGGGTGTCTATCAAAAGGTCCTTTTGACCCAACTGCACCATAGCATCGGCTATACTTGCATCCCCATGGGGGTGGTACTGCATCGTATGCCCCACAACGTTCGCCACTTTATTGTAGCGACCGTCATCCAACTCCTTTAGGGCATGCATAATTCGCCGTTGAACCGGCTTGAATCCATCCTCAATCGCAGGTACAGCGCGCTCCAGAATAACGTAGGATGCATAATCAAGGAACCAGTCCTTGTACATACCGGTGACCCTGGTCAGCGTTTCTTGGGAATCGTTCGGGTTTTCCAAACCCTCTTCGTTCAATGCGTCATGCTCTTCCATTCCAAAGGGTTAAATTCTGGCTTAGTGTTGGTTATCTTCTATTAAATCAAGTTCTACTTTAAGGTTATTTATGATAAAATCCTGTCGGTCAGGAGTGTTTTTTCCCATATAAAACTTCAGCAAGGTATCAATACTCAACGCCTTGTCCAACATCACGGGTTCCAAGCGAATATCATCCCCTATGAAGTGTTTGAATTCATCCGGAGAAATCTCACCCAACCCTTTGAACCTGGTAATTTCTGGTTTCCCTTTTAGTTTCTCGATAGCGTTTCGTTTTTCCTCTTCGCTGTAGCAATAAATGGTCTCTTTTTTATTCCGCACTCGAAACAGTGGCGTTTGTAGTATGTACAGGTGATTTTCTTTGATAAGCTCTGGGAAAAACTGAAGAAAAAAAGTGATCAATAGCAATCGGATGTGCATACCATCCACATCTGCATCCGTAGCGATTACAATATTATTATATCGAAGGTCTTCTAAGGACTCCTCAATATTCAGCGCGGCCTGCAACAGGTTGAACTCCTCGTTTTCGTACACAATTTTCTTGGACATTCCATATGAATTCAATGGTTTTCCCCGAAGGCTGAAGACGGCTTGGATATTGACATCCCTCGACTTGGTAATAGATCCGGAAGCGGAATCTCCCTCTGTAATAAAAAGCGTGGTTTCCAAGCGACGGTCCTTTTTCATATCCTGCAGGTGAATGCGGCAATCCCGTAATTTTTTGTTGTGAAGGCTTGCCTTTTTGGCACGCTCCCTAGCCAATTTACGAATGCCGGAAAGCTCTTTGCGTTCCTTTTCAGCTTGGATTATTTTTCTTTGGATCGCCTCTTTGGTATCTGGATTCTTGTGGAGGTAATTATCCAAATACTTTCCAACGAACTCGTTGACGTAGGTTCGTACCGTGGGTAAATCCCCGCCCATATCGGTAGAACCCAGTTTGGTTTTTGTCTGACTTTCAAATACAGGCTCCATTACCTTGATGGATATTGCAGAGATAATGGACTTCCGTATGTCAGACGCTTCATAATTCTTCCCATAATGGTCCCGTATCGTTTTGACCACCGCTTCGCGAAATGCGGCCTGGTGGGTTCCTCCTTGGGTAGTATGTTGCCCATTTACAAAGGAATGGTACTCTTCACTATATTGGGTTTTACTATGGGTTATGGCAACTTCAATATCATTTCCTTTTAAATGGATAATGGGATAAAGCATATCCTCTACGTTGTTCGTATCCTCCAAAAGGTCTTTCAAGCCGTTTTCAGAATGAAATTTTTCCCCATTGAAGACAATGGTCAGGCCTGGATTGAGATAGACATAATTTTTGAGCATGCGTTCCACATACTCGTTTCGATATTTGTACTTTTTGAAGATGGTTTCGTCAGGCACAAAGCTCACCTTGGTACCGCGACGACGTGAAGTTTCTTCCAAAAGTTCTTCATTCACCAAGTTGCCCGTTTGAAATTCCGCCGATTTCGATTTACCATCCCTGGTGGACTCTACTTTAAAAAAGGTTGAAAGGGCATTCACCGCTTTTGTCCCTACTCCATTCAGTCCTACTGATTTCTTGAAAGCACGCGTATCGTACTTTCCTCCGGTATTCATTTTTGAGACCACGTCAACAACTTTTCCTAAAGGAATTCCCCTACCGTAATCCCTGACATGCACCGTATTTTCCTTGATGTTGATTTCAATGGTTTTCCCCGCTCCCATGACGAACTCATCAATACAATTATCGATGACTTCCTTTAGCAAAATGTAAATACCGTCATCTGCGGATGAACCATCACCCAACTTACCGATGTACATTCCCGGGCGCATACGAATATGCTCCTTCCAATCCAGGGAACGGATATTATCCTCTGTATACTGCGAATCTGCCATCCTTGGGATTAATCTAGCTAATTTAAAATTTAGCCACAAAAATCAAAGTGTGCCACAAAGAAAGTAATCAACAAGGCTTGTTGATAGAGGGCGAGGAGAACGCCCTAAACATTGAACCGAAAGTGCATTACATCCCCATCTTGGACAATATACTCCTTTCCTTCAATACGCATTTTGCCAGCTTCCTTCACCTTGGTCTCGCTCTGATACTTCATATAATCTGCAAATGATATCACTTCTGCGCGTATAAAGCCCTTTTCAAAATCGGTGTGTATCACTCCTGCCGCTTGTGGTGCCGTAGCGCCCACAGGAATGGTCCAAGCCCTAACTTCTTTGGGCCCAGCAGTGAAATAAGTCTCCAAGTCAAGGAGTTGGTAAGCACCTCGAATCAGTTTCGCGGAGCCGGGCTCGGACAGGCCCATGTCTTCAAGAAATAGCTGTCTTTCCTCATACGTTTCCAGTTCGGTGATATCGGCTTCGGTACCTACGGCAAGGAATATGACTTCTGCATTTTCCTGGGCCACCGCCGTTTTTACTTTTTCTACATATTCGTTTCCAGCTGCCGCGGCCCCCTCGTCCACATTACAAACGTACATCACCGGTTTATCCGTAATTAGCTGTAAAGGCTGTACATACTCATTTCTATCCTCATCTTTTAGGGATATGGCCCGTACAGAGGTCCCGGTTTCCAACCCTTCCTTAAGTTGCAATAAAACAACTTCTTCCTTTTGGGCTTCTTTATTCCCGGTCTTTGCAGCACGTTTTACCTTATCCAACTTTTTCTCCACGCTCTCCAAATCCTTCAGCTGAAGCTCCATATCGATGGTCTCTTTGTCGCGGATGGGGTCTACTGAACCATCCACGTGAACAATGTTGTCATTGTCGAAACAACGCAAAACGTGCAAAATAGCATCGGTTTCGCGAATATTACCAAGAAACTGGTTTCCCAAGCCTTCACCTTTACTGGCACCCTTCACCAATCCGGCAATATCAACAATTTCTACCGTGGCTGGAATAACCTTTTCCGGGGCTACCAAGGATTCCAGGCTTTCCAATCGGGTATCCGGTACGTTGACCACCCCAATATTGGGCTCAATCGTACAGAAAGGAAAATTGGCGCTTTGGGCCTTCGCGTTGGATAAACAATTGAACAAAGTGGATTTCCCTACATTGGGCAATCCCACGATACCTGCTTTCATGGCACATTTGTTTTAGGGGTGCAAATATAGTTTTTCCTTCTATCAAGCTAAAATGAAGAAGGGACTGCCCATTTCCTTCTTTTAAAAATTCCCAATAGCAACCATTACATGAAATGAACTCTAAGAAACGGGTATCTTACCTGCTCTAGTTTGTTGTATTAACTTGCTGAATACCACGGAAGGTATCCATCCAAAAATTCGGCATAATACCGTACCAAATCCTAAAAAATGACACCTATATCATCCCAACGGATTTTACAGGGAAAATCGTATTGGCTATTATCTGTGTATTCCAAAGGAGGTTATGGCGACTAGTGCTTCTCAGCGACAAAGGACGGGAACATACGAAACTTTTAAGGGTATAGTGATGCTGCCATTACCTTGAAATTGGGTGAATGATAGAACTGTATTGGTGTTCGGCCAAAAATGGATAACAAAAAAACAAAGGTTTTAGGAAATCATGATTGAACTTTGATGGCCGTCAATCTTCAGGATGCATAAATTTCTGTTTGCCCAACAGTTGTTCCTCCGTTTCCACAATGTCCTCATCGGGCACACAACAATCAACGGGACATACCGCAGCGCATTGCGGTTCCTCGTGAAAGCCCAAGCACTCTGTACATTTGTCAGGGGAAATGTAATAGTATTCATCACTTATTGGGTCCTGGACATCCTCTGCATTTACAGCCTTTCCGTCCGGAAGGACAACATCGCCTGTCAGGGAAGTTCCATCACTGTACCTCCACTCTTCTGCACCTTCATAAATAGCGGTATTGGGGCATTCAGGCTCACATGCACCACAATTAATACATTCGTCCGTAATGATAATTGCCATAACTTTCTTTTCCTTTTAGCTGAAAACAAGCAGCTTGCTTATTTTTGAACAAAAGTAAAACCTAGTAACTTTTTGTACAAATATAATCATGGCACCACGGTCCACTTTGCTTGCTTTTGTTAAACTTGGTGATTTTTTCGCCGAATTCCTTGACCAGAAAAACAATCCCCAAACCCCTGATTTTCAAAGATTCGAGGACATTTTATTGAGGGTCGAAGCCCAAAATAGCTGGTTTACCCAGGAAAACCTTCATTTTGTATTGGAGCAATGGGCGAATTTGCTCACGGAGAAACGATTGACCACATGGCTAGCGCACTATCCTTTAAAAGAAAGCGCATCACAAAAAACGGTGGCTATCATTATGGCTGGAAATATTCCATTGGTCGGTTTTCATGACTTCCTTTGTGTATTGCTCTCTGGTAATACGGTTTTGGGAAAGCTCTCATCAAACGATACGCTTTTGCTACCATTTATTTCGGGAATTCTGACAAAAGAATCTCCGGAACTTCGTGATAGAATCCGATTTACCGAAGGAAAATTGGATTTTTTTGATGCCGTTATCGCTACGGGTAGCAACAATACAAGCCGCTATTTTGAGCACTATTTTGGTAAATATCCCAACATTATCCGTAAAAACAGAAATTCCATCGCCATTTTATCTGGAAATGAAAGGGAAAACGAACTTCATGCATTGGGCAAAGATATTTTCCAATATTTTGGATTGGGATGTAGAAGCGTATCAAAATTGTATGTGCCGAGTGATTATAACTTTGAGGCTTTTTTCCAAGCCATTTTCCCATTCCAAAAGGTGATTCATCAACATAAGTACGCCAATAACTACGACTACAACAAAGCGGTTTATTTAATGAGTGATATCCCCCTATTGGATAATGGGTTTCTCATCTTAAAGGAAGACCAGGGTCTTGCCTCTCCAATTTCCTGTCTTTTCTATGAATTCTACGAAAATGGGACAATTTTAAAACGCAAATTGGCATCAAAACAGAAGGAAATACAATGTGTCGTCTCCAATGGGTGTTTCCCAAATGAGGTCGGTTTCGGACAAACGCAGACCCCTTCCCTTAGCGATTATGCGGATGGTTTGGACACCCTTGACTTTTTGTTGAATCTCAAGGGATAGTCCTTTTGAAAACAGGTTTCCCTTTCCAAGATTTTTTAAGACCTTTGAGCGGATTTTGAAACTTAAAAATCAACCGACAAAATGAAAAAACACAATTTTAGTGCAGGTCCTTGTATTCTGCCCCAAGAAGTCATGCAAAAGGCATCGGAAGCCGTTGTTGAGCTGGATGGTATTGGTCTTTCCCTTATTGAAATCTCCCATAGAAGCAAAGAATTTGTCGCTATTATGGAGGAAGCCCGGGCACTGGCACTGGAGCTATTGGGACTGGAGAACAAAGGATACCATGCCTTATTTCTGCAAGGTGGGGCCAGTACCCAGTTTTTAATGGCGGCCTACAACCTTTTGGAACAAAAAGCGGGCTACGTAAATACCGGAACATGGAGTCTAAAGGCAATTAAAGAGGCGAGACTTCTTGGAGAAGTGGTGGAAGTCGCCTCGTCCCAAGAAAAAAACTTCAATTATATCCCTAAGAACTATACGGTCCCTAACGATTTGGACTACCTGCATCTCACTTCAAACAATACTATTTTTGGAACTCAGATTAAAAAGTTCCCGGAAACCGAAGTCCCGCTGGTATGTGATATGAGTTCGGACATCTTTTCCAGACAGCTCGATTTCTCGAAATTTGACCTCATCTATGCGGGTGCCCAAAAAAATATGGGACCTGCGGGAACCACGTTGGTAGTGGTCAAAGATGAAATTTTGGATAAGGTATCGCGAAAAGTTCCTTCCATGCTCAGTTACAAGGTACAGGTAGACAAGGACAGTATGTTCAACACCCCTCCTGTTTTCGCCGTATACGTTTCATTACTCACCTTAAGGTGGCTCAAGGACCTGGGCGGAATTGCCGCCATTGAGGAAATCAACGAGAAAAAGGCAAACCTGATTTATTCGGAAATCGAGTTGAACCCTGTTTTCTCTGGCTTCGCAGCTAAGGAAGATCGTTCTGCGATGAACGCTACTTTCAATATTACAGATGATACTCTAAAGGAAATGTTCGATGAGAAGTGTAAGGAGGCAGGAATAAATGGAATCAACGGTCATCGGTCTGTGGGTGGATACCGCGCTTCTATGTACAATGCCCTATCCTTAGAGAGTGTGGGCATTCTTGTTGATATTATGAGCGACTTGGAGAAAAAGGGATGAGCATGAACAAAATTTTGGCCAACGATGGCATTTCCGAATCGGGGATACAGCTCTTGGAAAAAGAGGGCTTTGAGGTCATTACTACCAAGGTGGCCCAAGAGGAATTGGAGAACTACATCAATAAAAATAACATCACCGTCCTATTGGTACGAAGTGCGACCCAAGTGAACGGGGCTTTACTGGATGCTTGCCCTGGTTTGAAATTGGTAGGTCGCGGTGGCGTGGGCATGGATAATATTGATGTGGCATATGCAAAATCAAAAGGTATTCAAGTCGTCAATACTCCTGCCGCATCTTCCCAATCGGTAGCGGAATTGGTTTTCGCCCACTTGTTGAATGGTGTCCGCTTTTTACATGATTCCAATAGAAGTATGCCTTTGGAGGGCGATAAAAACTTCAAAATGCTTAAAAAGGGGTATGCGAAAGGAACAGAACTTCGTGGTAAGACCTTAGGCATTATTGGTATGGGGAGAATAGGCAAAGCAACCGCAGAATTAGCACTTGGAATGGGCATGAAGGTTCTGTACAATGACCATTATTTAGAAACAGCAAGGATACAAGTTTCATTCTTTGATGGTCAATCGGTAACCTTCAACCTGACCAGCAGTCCCATAGAAGCCGTTTTAAAGGCATCTGATTTTATAAGCCTTCACGTGCCAGCACAAAAGGACTACGTGATTGGAAAAAAGGAGTTGGAACTTATGAAAACAGGCGCTGGGATAGTTAATGCTTCAAGAGGAGGCACTGTGGATGAAGAGGCTTTATTGGAAGCTTTGGATGCCGATAAATTGAGTTTTGCCGGACTCGATGTCTTTGAGTCCGAACCCAGTCCAGAAATTAAAATTTTGATGCACCCCAAAATATCACTTTCACCGCATATTGGAGCGGCAACAAAAGAGGCCCAAGATAGAATAGGCGTCGAATTGGCTGCGCAGATAATCACTCTTTTGAAATAAACCAATAAAACCAAGAGGGAATATCTTCTTTTTTGTACTTTATAGGTCTACTCAAAACACAAAACAGACATGTCAGGATTATTAGAATTATTGAATAGCCCTATGGGCAAACAATTGGTTAGCGGAGTTGCCGGTCAGACTGGGCAATCCGAAAGTCAAACAGCGGATATATTGGGCATGGCCATGCCCTTGCTAATGGGGGCCATGAAAAAAAATGCTTCAACCCCAGGAGGTGCACAAGGATTGATGAACGCATTATCTTCAAAACACGATGGTAGTATTTTGGACAACTTGGGCGGTTTTTTTGGAGGTGGCGTGGACCAAAGTGCCCTAGATGATGGCGCCGGAATTTTAGGTCATGTCTTGGGAACCAAACAACCCCAAGTCGAGAATGCTTTGAGCGGTAAGTCTGGCTTGGACGCGGGTTCAATTGCCCAAATTCTTCAAGTTGCCGCCCCTATCATTCTAGGGTATCTCGGGAAAGAGACCAGACAACAAAAGGTAAGCAGTCCAGATGCCTTATCCGGTTTGTTAGGGGGCCTGATGGGGGGTAGTAACACACAAAAAGAACAGTCCTTGATAGAAAGCTTTTTAGATTCCGATGGGGACGGGAGTGTCATCGATGATTTGGCCGGTATGGTACTCAATAAAGGCAACGACAAAGGTGGCGGCATCGGAGGTGTCCTAGGGGGCCTCTTTGGAAAGTAAATAAACCCTTAACGTATTTTAACAGAGCCATTTGGGATTCCAAATGGCTTTTTTGTACCTTTTAATTATGAAAAGGAAAAACCTATCGATCTTCCTGTGCGCGTTGCTTATGGCTTTTTTCACCTGTCCGACTTTTGCGCAAACGGATTCCTTGGAAATTTCTGAATCTGAAAAAGCCTATTTTGATTTAGAAGATTCCGAAGCTGTGGAGATTTCCGATGAAAAATCGGAATATGAAATTATAGTGTTGGAACCTGGTTTTAATGCCTGGCTCAGAAGTATTGCCAGACCAGAAGGTTATTATTCGCAGAAGTTCCTTGAAAACAGGAACAAAGTATTGGTAATCCAGTGGAACCAACGGGTGCAACAGCCGTTCAATTTTGACCCCCAATTGTACCAATTTGAAATAAACTACAGTCCTTTTATCGATTACGGCTACGATGTAAATTATAAGCTTTACAATTTTTTCATCTATTTCCAGCGAAAATACAACCAACGCTTGGGTACTTTTTTACCCCGGATTTAAAACACTATTTTTGCCATCGAATTATTCAGATGGAAAAAGTAAAGCAACGCTGGGACATCACGGAACGCTGGCAATATCTATTTCCCATTTTGGGAGTAGTGCTTATGGTGATTACGGCTTACATCATATCGAGAAGGCTGGTACACCTTTTTAATCTCAACCATACTTGGTCGGAGTGGGTATTTACTATTGCAGTGGGTTGTACGTTGTATATCGTGATGCTCAAGGTTTTTCTCTGGTGTTTCAAAAAACTGGCGCATAAATGGCCCGTAGCACAACGATGGGAAATGATTGCCATTTTTATTGTTTTTGCCATAACCGGAAGTATTTCGGGAAAGCTGGCAGGACCATTTACCGAATTTCTCGGAATCCAAAGAGAAAACGTCAGCGGTTGGATTTTCTGGACCGCGCGTATCGTGCTAATTTTTCCAATTTACCAAGTTCTCCTTATTCTTTTTGGATGGCTGTTCGGCCAATTTCAGTTTTTTTGGAATTTTGAGAAGAAAATGTTGAAACGCATGGGATTGGGTTTTTTGATTCCATAAATTTTATTTGTAATAATTATAAATAATAGTTTCAATTTCTCTAGATTTGCAGGAATTGTATATGAAAAAGAATATAGGACTTCTTCTTTTCATCGGATTAATGCTAGTAAAGGCATCTGCTTTTCACGTACATACGCATTATGAGGAAAACGGTACTGCTCTGGAAGACTGTTCCGTATGTGATTTGGTATTGGAATTTCAATCCATGGATTTGGAACTTCCTTCACAATACGAAGTCCCAGCCACTCTGGAAAGTGCACTGGGCTTATCTCTTTTTCAAAAAAAAGTTCTTTTGTTTCAGGATTGTTCTTTGAAACACTTCGTAACAAGACCTCCCCCTATTATTTCAGTTTAATGTTTTTAATGACACCGTTCCAACAGTCAATTCGGTGGGAAAGCATTGGTGAATTGTCCTCTCTTTTTTCTTAGGTTATAACTAAATGAAACTACAAAACATACTTTTTTTCGTCCTGATGGTCTGGTCTCCTTTGTCATTTGCCCAACAAGACCCATGTACTTTTACCATAAGCGGGAAAGTGTTGAACGCGAACACCAATGAACCAATTCCTTTTGCGGTCGTCAAAGTTGAAGGTGCAGAAAAGTATGCCACCGCTGACGAAGACGGTGATTTTAAGATTGACGGACTATGTTCAAAGAACAACACCCTGATTATATCATCCCTTGGGTACGCGAATTCGACCATCGATTATAAAGAAGGTTCAGCTACCCAGTTTTATCTTCAGCAAGATGTCACGGGCTTGGATGAAGTGACCATCGAGGCAGAAAGACTAAAGGAGGTAGGAACAGAAAGTATTTCGCAAGTGGTTTTGGACCAAGCAGAAATTAAAAATATCCCTACCCAAAGTCTGGGAACAGCATTGTCCACCATTCAGGGAGTAACTTTTGCTTCTGTAGGGAACAATGTGCAACTTCCGGTAATTCACGGACTTTCAGGCAATCGGATTTTAGTACTGAACAATGGTATTAAACATGGTTTCCAAAACTGGGGCGAAGAGCATGCACCGGAAATAGATATTACGAGTGCAAGCCGAATTACCCTTATCAAAGGTGCTTCTGGAGTCAGATACGGTTCAGAAGCCTTGGGCGGTGCCATATTGGTCGAATCGACCGCTTTGGATTTAAATACTCCGTTCTACACGAACTTGGGTGTAAGCGGGGAAAGTAATGGCGAAGGTTTCAATACCAATCTTAAGGTTGGAAGTGGTTCAGAAAACTGGAGCTATTATGTCAACGGGAGTTTTACACAAATCGGTGACCGTACGGCACCGGACTATAACCTTACCAATTCAGGCAAGGAAGAAACTGCCTTAGGTGCGGGCTTGTTGCATAAACGTGACAAATGGAAATTCAGTCTGCGCTACAGTTTTTTAGATCAAAACTTGGCGATATTACGAACTTCTTTTTTAACCAGCCCAGAAGCGTTTATTCGCTCTATTAACGCAGATGAACCGGTCATAATTGAACCCTTATCGCGAGAAATAACAGAACCCAATCAAGCAACCCAACATCACTTGGCGAAAGCAGAAGTGGAATGGCAATATGCCGAAGATGCCAAACTTACTTTTATTGGTGGTTTTCAACTGAACCAAAGGGAGGAATTCGACGTTCGCCGAAACGCTGATTTACCGATTGTGGACCTTGATTTGGTGACGAATGATTATCAATTGGAGTGGAAACATCCTGAATGGAACGGTTTAAAGGGACTGATAGGCATACAATATTTTAGTCAGAACAATGACAACAATCCCGGTACGTTCAACACCCCTATCGTGCCCAATTATAATATTGAACGCTTTAGCTCTTTCATTGTTGAAAAAATCAGTAAAGATAGGAATACGTTTGAGGCAGGGCTTCGTTTGGATTTTGAGTCAAACGACGTTCGCGGATTGGAGCCCAACAATGAAGTGTTTAGAGATCAGTTTGATTTCGTGAATGTAACCGCTTCATTGGGGTACGTTAGAGAGTTTGAAAATGGTTCGTTCAGAAGTAATATAGGTAGCGCTTGGCGCACTGCCAACCCATTTGAATTGTTCAGTTTTGGACAAAACCGTTGGCGATTGATCTTCGGATTGCTCCGATTCCAGGAAGTTGATGGAGAGCCCAATACCGACAATGTTGAACGTTTTGATGACAGTGACGTTCAGCCAGAGCGTGGTTATAAATTCATCAACGAGTTTAAAATCAATAAAAATAGCAATCAGCATGTCGTAACAGTGTATTCAAATTACATAGAAAATTACATCTTTGATAGGCCCATCACCGTGACCACCACGGTAAGAGGACCATCCTTGGCATTTATTTATGACCAGGCGGATGCGCTGTTTTTAGGAGCAGATTACAACTGGAGGAACGATTGGACCAAAACGATTTCAACCGACTTAGGATTTAGTTATCTATGGTCACGAAATATCGGGGACGATGAAGCCCTTATCAACCAACCTCCCATTTCCACCAGTTTGTCCGTGCAATGGGATCAAGGAGAATTTTTAGGACTGTCTTCGTCAATCTTAAAACTAAGGTCCAGTTATACTTTTGAACAGTTCCAAGCACCGAGAACAGTACCCTTAGAAAGTTTGGTGGACGGTACTGCGGACGTTACCCTTGATTCTGAAATATTTGATGTCCTGGACCCTCCCGAGGGCTTTTTTCTTCTGGACTTATCCTGGAATTTTGAATGGAAGAATTTTTCGGGAGGTATAACGGCCCAAAATCTATTGAACACTAGTTATAGGAGTTACTTGAACGACTTGCGCTATTTTGCTGATGAACCCGGCAGAAACATAATACTTTCCTTGAATTATCAATTTCAGGCGAAAAAAAATAAAAATTGAATAAAAATTAATGCAACTCAGTTGCAAAAACATGGTTAAACGAAAAATCAATAGTAATTTTACAAATATTTAATAAACTTTATTACAAATTAAACCCTTTAAAAAAAGAAGAATGAAAACGATTGAACAAATTAAAAATCTACGATTTATAGCACTATTGTTTATGGCTGTCGCTGTAGTAAGCTGTAGTGATGATGATGAAGCACCAGAAGAAGAAAATTTGCCGGAGGTCTTCACCAATGTCACCCTTATCTTCACTCCTACTGGGGGGGGTACCGCAATTACAGCCGAGGCTGAAGATCCAGATGGTGAAGGACTCGATGATTTAGAGGTTAAGGATGAGATTAATTTAGCCGCCAACACCATGTATACCTTAACATTTAATGTTGAGAATAGGTTGGACCCAGATGCGGACCTTAATGCCGAAATCCTGGATGAAGACAATGAACACCAAATTTTCTTTGCCTTTACCAACGATGCGTTTACCAGTCCCATGGGAGATGGTAATTTAGGTGCAGGTAGGGCCGATGACGATATAAATTATAGCGACATGGATGAAGATGGTAATCCCGTAGGTTTGGTTTCTTCTTGGACAACAGGAGCTGCTCAAACCGGAGCAAGTTTCCAAGTGAACCTACAGCACCAGCCTGGAGCTAAAACAGCTGATTCTGATTCCACTGATGGGGATACTGACTTTAACCTGACTTTTGTTTTAAATATTCAATAAGTCTTTGTTATAAGCACCGAATACGACCAAATAGGTTAGTTTTCAAGATAAGGGGGTCAAATGTGGCTCCCTTATTTTTTGCCTTTAGTCAAGAAATGGGTATACAACCACATTAAAGTAAAACTGGGCACAAAATCCCAACCAGGAACCAGTTCTTCCACAAAAGTTACCACCCCTGCTACCTGTCCGGCCCTACCTTTATACATACGGGTCATCAACCAACCTGCCAGCGGTGCCCAAATAACATCGGAAAACTCTCCAATACCGGGTATTGCAAAAGACAACATACCAATACCGTCAAATATTAATCCCCACAACAAGTCCTTGTATTTGGATTCTTTTTTATCCGCCATCCCGGAAAAATAGCAAATCAGTGGGAAAGAGAAAAATGACTTATGACAAATCGGAACTGATAAGTTTCAAAAACTCGTTTCGGGTCTCTATTTTTTCGAATTGCCCCCGAAAACCCGATGTGGTGGTAACAGAGTTCTGTTTTTGTACCCCGCGCATCATCATGCACATATGGTAAGCCTCAATTACCACTGCCACACCTTTGGGTTTCAGCGTATTGTTAATTGATTCCAAAATATCATGGGTCAAACGTTCCTGTACTTGCAAACGTCTTGCGAATACGTCGACAACCCTTGGAATTTTGCTCAGGCCCACTATGTGTCCGTTCGGAATATAAGCAATGTGCGCTTTCCCGAAAAAGGGAAGCATGTGATGCTCACAAAGGGAATACAATTCGATATCTTTAATAATGACCATATCATCATATTCGTCTTTGAACATGGCACTTCGCAGTATTTCCTCGGCATCTTGTTGGTAACCTTGTGTCAGGAATAACATGGCTTTCTCAGCACGTTCCGGGGTTTTAATGAGCCCCTCGCGACTCACGTCCTCCCCTATTTCATCAATTATCTTGGAGAAACGCTCTTTTACCTCATTGGTGATGTTAATATTGTATTCCTCTAAGTTTTGGTATGGTGACATAAATTAGTGTGCCGTATTCAATTTGCTTGAAAAGCTATGGTTCAATTTCTTGATTTTCGGATTGATGATAAACTGACAATAGGGCTGTAGTTGGTTATCATTGTAATAGTTCTGGTGCTCGGTCTCAGCTTCATAAAACGGCATCGCTGCAGAAACTGCGGTGACAACGGGGGAGGAAAAGACGTGTTGTTTTTCCAGTGCGGCAATAAAATCCTCTGCTTGTCCCTTCTGCTCCAAAGAAGTGTAAAAAATTTCGCTTCGGTACTGGGTGCCCACATCATTTCCCTGCCTATTGAGAGTAGTAGGGTCGTGCGTTGCAAAAAATACCTCGAGAAGCTCTACATAAGAAACCTTTGCCTCGTCAAAAACAATCTTCACCGCTTCGGCATGCCCGGTTCTTCCTGTACAGATTTCCCGATACGCCGGATTTTTAATGGAACCTCCTGTATACCCAGAAACTACTTTTTTAACTCCATTGAGTCGTTGAAAAACGGCCTCAGTACACCAGAAACAGCCCCCAGCAAAAATAGCGATGGTCTCCTTCAAATTATTTTGTTTATCCATATTAGTTGTAAAGTTAAACAATGTTGATGGTTTTACCACCAATGGTTTTTGATTTACCTTACCAGTTGGTCGGGGTTATCTTAGAAACCCTTCATTTCGAAATATCAGCTTTCGCCTCTCAAAGGGAATGATTACTTTCACCGTTCCAATCGCGATATATGATCAACGCATCCAATATTCGAAAATCATTTGGTTCCCTAGAGGTTCTCAAAGGTGTGGATTTATCAGTTGATTCCGGTGAGGTGGTTTCCATTGTTGGTGCATCGGGAGCGGGAAAGACCACTCTTTTGCAAATTTTGGGTACGCTGGACTTACCTTCCAATACGAGCGATAGTGCATTACATATAAATGACATTGATGTTACACAACTTTCGGAAAAGGAGCTTGCCCGTTTTCGCAATGCCCAAATCGGTTTTATTTTTCAATTCCATCAATTACTTCCTGAATTTACGGCATTGGAAAATGTTTGTATCCCCGCATTCATCAAAAAAACAGCAAAGAAGGAAGCGGAGGACCGTGCGAGACAGCTCTTGGACTTTTTGGGATTATCGGAAAGATACGATCACAAACCCAATGCCCTTTCCGGAGGAGAACAGCAGCGCGTGGCGGTAGCCAGGTCATTGATAAATAACCCTGCGGTGATTTTTGCGGACGAACCCAGTGGAAACTTGGATTCAGAGAGCGCTGATAATCTGCACCAGTTGTTTTTTAAACTCAGAGAGGAGTTCGGACAAACTTTTGTTTTGGTGACCCATAATATGGAATTGGCAGATATGGCCGATAGAAAACTGACCATGATCGATGGAATGATAGGCTAATGAGATTGTTGAAAAAAGTATGGAGATTTTTAAAAAATCCCATTTACCAACAGTATAGCTACCCAAAAAAATTAAGATGGAAGGTTTTTAAAAATCTGTTATGCCTCGATTTGTTACTAGCGATAACCTTAGCCATACTAACAAGACTGCTATTGGCAATATTCGATATAGAAATAGGAAACAATAGACTAACTAAAATCGAAGAATTGTACAGCCCCTTAATGTTTGTTTTCATTATTGTAGTTTTTGCGCCCATACTAGAGGAGTTGCTCTTTCGATGGCCCTTAGTGTTTTTGAAAAAATCAAGCTATTTTTCAATGGCACTCTATGCCTCTATCTTTTTTTTTTGGATAGCACACATTATTAATTATGAGAACTTTCAAAAGAATTTGTGGATTTCTTTATTACTTGTGCTACCACAATCCATCGGTGGTGTATTTCTAAGTTTTATCAGGGTTAGAATGGGAATAGTATATTCTATTTTGTTTCACGCAACTTTTAACGGAATACTCACAATTCCCTCAGTATTTCTTAAATCTTTAAAATCACTCATCTCTTGAACCAAGCTGAACTGAAAGAATTTCTGGATGAAAAAGCTGCGTTCTATGAGAATTCCCGTT